>JAEEGL012148760.1_pt1 | contig 13637 bp, 9 predicted proteins | sample 9134231 | NCBI WGS metagenome assembly JAEEGL01 (sample SAMN16246548, study PRJNA631951) | gut metagenome | biome: gut microbiome; feature: rumen; material: fiber-attached | host: Bos | place: Iran: Karaj | collected 2018-10
CCGGAAGCGGGGTTTCTTATCCTCTCTGCATAAAGAAAAATCTTACGAAATGGGGAGATGCAGCGAGTGAAGCAATCCAGTGAATTGAAAAGTTTATACGCATCAATAAATGCGCAACTCATTCAATTGAAAATTGATCATCCACAAGAGATCCCCCAATCCCCAGGATTAATCCACCCTCACCAAAAAGCGATCACCCCATTCCTCCGAATGGAGGCGATCCCCATCCTATCGATGTTGCACAATCTTCGGCTTTAAAAAGAAGCGATCCGGCAGGAATGACGCAATGGAAGGAATACAGAAAAATCCGCCTGAAGGCGCTCCCTCAATCGACCCTCTTGAGCAGGAAGGCGTGGTAGAAGAGTCGCCCACGTGCGACGTTATGGAACCACTTGGCTTCTGACAGTATGTCGTTGAGGACGGTATCGTTTTCTTCTACGCGACCGTTTTTCACCAATGCCCAGGCATGGCGCATATTGTCGAGGTAGAAGCGATCCCAAATGTTTGTCGCGAGTGGATACTGGTGGACGATTTCAAACTTTGCAGCGCGGATTGTGTTCTGGTAGTCGCCCATGGTCCCCATCGGTTCGGCCATTCGCTTCTCAAGGGGTTCGCGGACTTCTGCCGGAGCCGCTTTATTGACGAGACCCGGGTACGAGATCGACAGATAACCGTCGTCTCTTGGCAAACGGCGCCAGGCCTCGAGTCCGCGCAAGAGGCCGGTTTCCATGGCGACGTTCTCGGCCATCACCACCTTGAAGGACTTATCGTCAAAAGGCAGAGACAGGTAATCGGAGCAAACGGTCGTTATCCATTGAGCCGATCCACCGGCCTCCGCGCGTTTCTTCACGATTGGAAGGTAACGCTCATCCTTGTCACATGCGAAGACGGGGCATCCGCGGGATCGGGCGATCCAGACCGCTCTGTCACCCGGGCCACAGGCGAGATCGAGGATCTTGTCTGCCTTCTTAATCGGGACTGGTGTGAGGTAGGCCGAGGTAAAGGTTGCTGCGCCTGCTTCGGATTTGGGCATCTCTGAAAAGAACTCAAAACGGTCCACGATCTTCTCCGTAAGGGCTTAAGCGCGGTCGTTTGCGAAACGCGCGGATTCAAAAAGGGGGTTTAGGGCAGAGACCGGTTTATTCGGGATCATCTAAATAAGCGCCGCAGGCCAGACAAATCGATCCGGCGTCTTTGAAACCACATTTGGGACAGACTCTGCCCTGGAATGAGGTTCGGCTCGATGCGGATTCGACGCCGCTGGCCGTTTCGCTCACTTGTGAAGGGGATCGGGGCAGGCCGTTTGCGGCATTCACCTGCGCGTAATAACCCGTGTTCGGGGGCATCGGCGAAAGCTGCGCCACGCTCCATTGCCCGCTCTGCTGCATCTGCGCATTCTGCGGCATCTGAAACTGCAACGCCTGAAGCCCCATGTTGGTGATCATCGATTGGGGCGCAGGCTGCTGCACGTATTGCGGTATGGGGGTGGATTGCGAAGGCAGCCCCGGATTGTAAGTGGGCCATTGCCCCGAATGCTGCATCTGCTGCGGCATGTATTGCGGCATCTGGCCCGATTGAAGAATCTGTTGTTGCGGGTATTGCGGCATTTGCTGCGCTTGCGGCATGGGCTGCTGGATGTATTGCGGCATTTGACCGGCTTGGGAAGGCTGCTGCTGGATGTATTGCGGCATCTGCTGCATTTGTTGCATCTGTTGCGGCATGTATTGCGGCATTTGCCCGGCCTGGGAAGGCTGCTGCTGGATGTATTGCGGCATCTGGCCCGATTGCAAAACCGCTGGTGTGGCCTGCGGAGGCAATCCCATGTTCTGGGGCATGGGCGTCATCGGCGCCTGCTGGAATCCGTTCGTTCGCTGAGCGGGCAGCGGCGTGCTCTGAATCCATTGAGCGCCTGCAGGATTCGGCGTCATCTGCACCCTTTGCAATCGATCCGATGAATAGGAAACCTGCGAATTGGACTGCGGCAATCCGGAAGATGCGGGGGCCGGCGTCATCTGCACCCTTGGCAAGTGATCCGATGAATAGGTGATCTGCGAGTTCGACTGCGCCAATCCCTCGGATGGCGCTTTGCCCATGACCGCGCTCTGCTGCACTGAGGGCGTTTTGAAAACAGCCGAGTTGGGATCGCTCCGCCATTCGTAGCTTTGGGCGGCAGGGAGACCGTTGCCTGCACCCGATGGCGTCATTTGCGGGGTGAGCGGCAGATCGCCCGTATTCAATCCGTTGGATGGCATTGAAGGCTCGATGGCCCCCTCGGGGTTATACCCCTGTTGCCTGCGATGGATGAGCGCGATGAGCTTTTCACGCAGCCCCACTACCGAGGGGATCGCCTGATAGAAACTGAGCGGATTGAGCTCTAAATAAGTGACGGGTGTAGAGCATCTCACCGTTGCGTTGCATTGGCGGGCGAGCAGGAGCGAGCTTTCACCGAAGATGTCACCTGGACCCAGCGTCGCCACGCAGCGATCCACGTTATCCGTCCCCTTGCGCCACACATCGAGCCACCCCGAATACACAATCCGCAGTCCACTGGGGGGATCCCCTTCCTCGATGATCGCATCTCCCTGGTTTGCGCTCTTAAAGCTCAGGGCGTTTAAAAGCGAGAGGCGGTCTTCGTAATTGAGCTCCTCAAAGAGACTGTTCGGCTGGCTCAGTTGCGCAAGGATCCGCTCGCGCATGTTACTCTTAAACCACTGCATGATCTGAGGGATGAAGCGGGAGAGCTGATCGATCGCGGGCTTTGGCAAACGAAGGGTATGCACGTTCGTCTGAGCAATCGCACTTGCGGAACGGTTGGTCTGGGCCAGCGCCTCAAACTCGCCGAAAAACTCACCGGCCTCCACGCGCTCCAGTTCACCCTGGCCCACTCGCTGAATGCGCACCGATCCCTGCAACACCAAATAAACCTCTTGCCCAGGCGATCCCTCTACAAAGATTTGCGAATCCGCCGCATAAGATCGCAACGGCGCCTGGCCTGCAAACGCAAACAGCGCATCGCCCACCTGCTCCGAGAGCCCGATGGTTGAAACAAATTTGCGCGCCAGCTGCCGCGATTCGTCGGGTCGCTTCGCCTCGATGTAAAGGCGGAGCTTGCGCAGACAGGTTCCAAAACTGTGAATGGAAGGCATGCTGGCGTTGGGCGCCGGTTTTTGTTCAGCCATGTTCGCAGGATCCTCGGTCCAAAATTTCACAAAAACGGATTATATGCGCAAAGCGCCTGCGGGCATTTCTTTTTTTATACGGAACGCTGCAAAAGGCCTAAAAGAAAGGATTTTGGTGATGCGCATGGGATTGACGGGCGGGATCGCCTGCGGAAAATCGACAGCCGCGCGCTGCTTTGAAGCGCTCGGGGCGGCGGTGATCGACGCGGATCGTTTGTCGCGAAGCCTGGTCGAACCCGGATCCGAAGCCCTCGGTCTGATCGCGGAGCATTTTGGATCCCAGATTTTAACGGAGGGCGCGCTCAATCGCCGTATGCTGGGCGGGATCGTCTTCAAAAACGATGCGGAACGCCGCTGGCTGAACGATCTTTTGCATCCGCGGATCCATCGGGAAGCCCTTCGTCTGGCTGATGAAGCTGAATCGAGAGGACAGGTGGCGGTCTACGAAGCCGCGCTGCTGTTCGAGGTGGGGGCGGAGCGCGATTTTCACCCGGTGGTTGCGGTCGTGACCTCGCGTGAGATGCAAATCAAGCGCCTGATGGACCGCGATCGCTGCGATGAAGCAGCCGCGCTGCTGAGATTAAAGGCGCAGATGCCCGCAGAAGAAAAGGCGCATCTTGCGGACTACGTGATCGAGAACGACGGCGATCTCGTCTTGCTCCGCGCGCAGGTGGAAGCCATCTGGAAGAAGGTGGTGGGGGAGCGTGGAGAGCGGGGGAATCAGTGGATGGATGGCGGCAACCAGGTGAAGTAAAGGTCAAATGAGCGGATGGTTGAAAGAGATCTGCGGGTCGAAAGCGCGATCCATCGGATGATTGACGGGTGATCCTACAGTGAAAGCGTGATCCATCGGATGGTTGGCTTGTGAAATGTGATGGAGAAGGGCAGGTGAGTTCTTAAACAGGCCTTATTTTAAAGAGTAAAACCGGTTTCATTTACTGTTGAGGCCTTAATGTGAAAAGTGAACACCATTCCGTCACACTTTGCGCGCTACCACCAACAACTATAGGGAAGGCTTTCGACTCTCCGCGGCCTTACTTAAAAAATAGTTCCTCCGATAGAGTCACCAGATCCTTCTACAATCATCAGGCCACACAGGGCCCAGCCCTCTGACGAGCGTAGCGAGGAAGACCTGGGCCCAGATCATGATCCCGGATCCTCAATACTTCGATCATTCATTCACCATCGAGGGTCTGGGGGCGGGTTTATTATGCTCTGTTACCCTGATCGACCATCCCGCCCCCAGGCGGCCGGGAAAGGATAAGGGGTGCAGGGGGTTAAGGGAAACCCGCCCACAAGCGGGTTTCCCTTATCTCCCTGCAAAACGAGATGGAGGAAATCAGAATAAACCACCGAAAAGAGGAATAAACCCTCGATGAAGAGGAATAAATCATCGATGAAGAAGGATAAATCCTCGATAAAGAAGAAAAACGCTGCCCATAACAAGAAAACCAATCCTGACAGAGCAGTCACGTCTGGCAGCAATGCGATCGCTTTTATTCTCGCGAGCTGCTGTGCAGCAAAAATTTACTCCCCCGTAAGCACCAACTGCTCCCCACCCCTTTGTGTCGCTTTCGGCAGCATCGCCTGCAGATGCTCGAGGACTGCTTTGGCATTCATGACGCCTTTATACACATAGAGCCTACTAGGCTGCGCCTCATCCAGCGCTTTAGCGCTCACCCTGAGCCTGCTTGAGACCGCAAACAGGACGTGATCCTGCAACCCCTGCTGCACCATTTCGATTCGGCGCCATACGGCATCGCGGCTCCAGTAACCCATGACCTCCAGATACGCCGTGAAATTCTGGGGCGGGTAATGGAACATCAAATCGGGGACGATGATCGAGCGACCTTTGAGGCTTAAAATCTGCTCGCAGGGTTTGATCCACCAACCGCTGTCAAGTTTTTGAAAACTCTCGAGCAAGGCCTGCACTTCTTCGGGCATGCCGGGCAAACGCTCGCCTTTTTGCAGAGCGCCTTCGCCTTCCTGTTCAAAATCCAGGCGCGCATTGTCTTTACCCCAGCGGATCACCGCGCGGAATCGCCAGCGTTTTAAAAGGCGCAGCCAGGGCAGGATGCAGGCAAGCTGGAGTCCGTATTTGGTTGAGGCCTGAAAGAGGCTGAACGGGCCGTCGATGCAAAGATGGTAGCGGCCTTGTCCGCGCGATTCGATGGTAAACAAAAGGCGGAAGAACTTCAGTTTTTGAAAAAACGCGCGTGTGGTGAGGGGATCGTCGGTCTCGATATCGACATCGAGTTTTTCGGCATGCGTCAAAACCGCCTGTGCCTGCTGGAGCTGGTATTGTTCGAGCAACGTCTGGGCATTGCAGGGGTTAAACGCCGTAAGCAATTCGGCCTGGCGGAGATCGGCAAACAACGCCTGCTCAAGCTCGTCGGGGGTCACCTCAAGGGCGGCCGATACGGTTTCGATGATCGCCGATCGATCGAAGGTCAGCCCGTTTTTGCGCACATGGGCTGCAGCAGAGAAGAGGGCTGCGCGCGCAACCACGGGATCGATCCCCTCTGGCTGGGCGAAGCTGCATCTATCCTCCACTAATTTAAAAAGGCCTAAGGCGATCTTTCGGTCGCTCGCGTGAATTTCCAAAGCGTTCATCGCCTCTTCAAAGTCACAGCGCGGTAATCCCACGTGAGCCTGGGCCAATGACAAGGCATCTTCGGCGTATTGCCGCATCCTTTCGAGGGATGCATCGCTTAATCTGCAGAGTTCCAGCTTTGACCCTTTGCGGCGCACGCGAACCAAATCAGCGGTAAGCATTATGATCCCTCCTTCGTTCGCTCGTGTAGGCTTCTGCGGTGTCGGCCGCGATCAATTCATAGAGAACGGCGCGCTTATCGCCGCGCTTGCGGAGGATTCGGCCGAGCCTTTGCACATGTTCGCGAACCGATCCCGAGCCTGAGATCACGATGGCAACGTTTGCATCGGGGACGTCTACGCCTTCGTTTAAAACTTTGGAGGTTGATAGGACCGTGTACCGACCTTCGGAGAACCCTTCGAGAATATCGGTGCGCTCACTGAGCCTGGTCTGATGGGTAATCACGGGAACCAGAAAGCGGCGCGAGACCTCGTAGGCGGTATCGTTCATATCGGTGAAGATGAGGACGCGGTCTTTATAGTGAAGGTCGAGTAAATACTGCACATAGTCGAGCTTTGATGGGGCAGCAAAGGCGAGTTGCCGCTGACGCCTGTAGGCTTTCATGGCATTACGGCCCTGTTCCGTGCGAGCCGAGCGCTTAATGAATTCCTGCCAGCCCTGTGGCGATCCGATGCGGATGCCTTGCGAGAGAACAAAATTGCGATAGGTCGATCTCGCCTCCTCATAGGCGGCCCATTCGTCGGGTGAGAGATCGATGTAGATGCGTTCGGTCGTGTATTCCGCGAGATAGTCGCCCGCTAAGTCGGCGACGTCGTTTCGATAAACGATAGGGCCGATTAAAGCTTCGAGGTCGCTGTGCTTACCGTCGGCTCTTTCTGGAGTAGCGGTCAGACCCAATCGGAAAGGCGCGAGACAGGATCGGGCAGCCTGCGCATATGCTTCGCCCGGTAAATGGTGACACTCGTCGAACACCACGAGCCCGAATCGATTGCCGATATGTTCCATATGGATGTAGGCGGAGTCGTAAGTGGTGACGGTGAGTTGCTCCACCTGATGCTCGCCTCCGCCGATGATACCCACGTTATAGGGAAACGCGTTCTTTAACTGCCCGGCCCATTGCCGCACGAGATCGAGGGTAGGGACGACGATCAAAGTGGAACGCCGCGCATCGTCGATCGCCATCTGGGCGACGTAACTCTTACCCGCGCCTGTTGGCAGAACGACCACGCCCCTTCGTTTGGCATTCCGCCATGCACCCAAAGCTTCGCTCTGAAACGGCCGCGGTTGCCGGTGTACTTTTAACCCTTCGGGCAGGATGCTGTATTGACGCGCGCGATCTTCGTAATCGACCTTGCGCCGTACAAAGCTCATCACCGTCGTCGCATAGAGATCGGCCGGTGCCCGCAGACAATCGGAACGGCGATCCTCCACAAATCCTTCGGGCAGCTTTGAAACATCGTCGCAATCCCGAAGCTCGATCGTGCCTTGCCTGAATTCAATGCGATTCACGGTGATCCCTCGCTTTTAAAGGGGTAAACAATAAACGCGTATGGGTTGAGTATAGGCGGACTATGGTTTGGAACAGAATTTTATTCGCAGGATATTGCGCGGCTATGGTTTGGTAATAGAAAAATATTCGGTGAGCATTATCCGGTGATGGTTTGGGAATAACGGCCTGTTGCCTGACCATTGTCTGAGGGTTGCTCAAAACAAAATGCTGTTCGCTGACCATGCCTCTGCGATGCCTTTGGAATAACGCTGATGGAGTGAAGTATAGGCTCAGCATGGTAGGCGATTAAAAAGAGATTGATTGAGGGTGGGGCAGGGATGCTTCGGCAACAGCGGCGTATTCTTTTTAAGGATCGGCCGATGGTGGAGCAGCGTTTAAGGGTATCAGGGGCGTCGCTTCGGTTGCATTCACCAAAAACTTTTGTGGATCGGAAGCCGCAAGCCCTTTGCCTGCAGGCGGCTCGAGTACCAGCGTCAGGATGCAGGCCTCGTTTTGAACACCTTCGTTTGGAAGCGCGATTTGCGTCTGATCGCTCGCCTTTGGAAACCGTACGCGACCCGTCTGCTTGGGGTGACTCGGGCATTCGAGGGTAAAGCTCAACTGACCCTGATGCAGGCGATCGAGCGCGACTTCGACCAGCGTATAAGGCTGACCCTCGGTTGAGGGATATTTTTTGATCGCCCTGACGGCGGCCCTCGGTGCCTGCGCTTTAAACGTCACCGGATCCGGCGGCTGCTCATCGATCTTTGCATTACAGCCGAGCAGCCCGAGCATCGCTGCAAACCCGATTTTACGCGCGCTGAGTAAGCACATAATGGGTGCCCCGCTTCTCGCCCCTTTGCTCGAGTAAGCCTTCCTTCACCTGCTTCTGCAACCAGCGTCGCGCTTCTTCGGCGGGCCATCCCATGAGATCGCGGACCGACGCGTTGTTAAGCCTGCCCCCTTTGCGGAGATGCTCGATCAATCGCTCGGGAATCTCATTCTGGGGGATTGCGGCTGCAGGCAACGGCTTGGTATCGGTCTGCGGTGCCGGCGGCGGCGTTTGAATCTCGGGAATATCGGGCGGATCGTCGCAGAAGGTCAAAGGCTCAAGGCTCGCGTTCTCATCCGATAGCGCAAAGACGCCTTCCAAATCCGCGCGCGTTAATTGCTCGACCACCAGGCGGTCCCGCTCAATCGCCGTTTCAAACAAAGCCTTCTTGCGCGATTGCAGCTCAAGGATTTTTTCTTCGACGGTATCGCGCGCCACCAGTTTGTAAGCGACGACGGGTTTGTCCTGACCGATGCGGTGTGCGCGGTCGGTTGCCTGGGCTTCGACTGCAGGGTTCCACCAGGGGTCGACATGTATCACGTGATCGGCGCCCGTCAGGTTGAGACCCGATCCGCCAGCCTTCAGACTGATCAGGAACAGCGGCGGACCTTCGGGATCATTCCATTGTTCTACGAGATCCTGCCTGTGCTGTGTTGAACCATCGAGATAGAGATAGGTGAGCGACTGCTGATCGAGCTTTTGAGCGATGCGCCGTAGCAGCGAAGGCCATTGCGAAAACACCAGGCAACGGTGGCCGTTCTCGATGATTCGCCGCAGGGTGTGCATCAATAAATGAATCTTCGCCGACTCTGTCAGCGCCCTCGCTTCCGCAAACGGCAGTAATCCCGGATCGCAGCAGGCCTGTCGCAAACGCATTAACGCCTCTAAGATCGAAAGCGTCGCCGCTCCGATCCCCACCTGGCGGACTTTCTCGAGTACCGACTGGCGATAGGTGGCCTTTACGCGCTCGTACAAATTGCGTTGCAGCTCGCCCAACTCGCAATAAAGGATTTGCTCCTGGCGTGGCGGCAGCTCGGTTGCGACTTCGGATTTTAATCGCCGCAGAATGAAGGGCTTTAATCGCCTGCGGAGCGCCTGTGCCGCGTTCTTGTCGTCGTCCCGCTGGATCGGCGTCGCGTATCGGCGTGCGAATGCGTGGCGACTCCCAAAGAATCCCGGCATCACGTATTCGAAGATGCTCCAAAGCTCGAAGAGATGGTTTTCAAGCGGCGTACCCGTGAGCGCCAGGCGGTGCTTCGCTTTCAGATTCCGCGCGACCCTCGCCACCTGGCTTGCGGGATTCTTGATTTGCTGCGCCTCGTCCAAAAGCGCGCAGTTCCATTCCATGCGCTGGAGATTTTCGTCCACGCGAAGCAGCGCGTACGACGTGATGACCACCTGCGCATCCTTGAGATCGCCGAGCTCACGGTTGGAGCCGTGATAGACGCAGGCTTTCAATGTGGGCGCAAAATGCTGGATTTCGCTGCACCAGTTGAAGATGACCGATGTGGGCGCGACCACGAGTGAAGGCGGCTTGGTCTCATCGTTGTCGTGCTCGTCGAGCAGGAGCGCGATCGACTGCAGCGTCTTACCGAGACCCATGTCGTCTGCGAGGCAGCCCCCGAGATGCAGATCGCGCAGGAAGCACAACCACTCGTAACCCGCCTGCTGGTAAGGCCGCAGCTGCGCCTGAAGGTTTGCGGGCGGATCGCGCCGGGGGATCGACTGTAAATCTCCCAGCTTTTGAGCGAGCTCGCGCCAGCGGAGCACGTCGCCTTCGGCTTCATCGAGCAGGTCACCCAAAAGCGGCGCCGCAAATAACCCCACGCGGGTGCCCTGTGACTGCAACTCTTCGAGCTCTAAACTCTGCTCGCCGTATTTTTCGAGCCATTCTTCGGGGAGCGATGCGACGGTGCCGTCTTTTAACCGGTGATACCGCTGACCGCGCTGCCAGCTCTGCAACACCTCCGCCGCCGGAATCTCGCGATCGCCCGCATAAAACGTGAGCCGCAAATCGAACCAGTCCGTGCCGCTCTTTAAGGTGAGCTTGGGCTTTAAATGGGCGACGATGCGATGCTTGTGCAGGGATTCGGTGCCAAACAGCGTAAAATCGGGACCGAGCAGCATGCGCGCGTTGGTCAAAAAATCGAGGGCCTGCAATCCGCGAAGCAACGCCGGCAGAGGACGGCCGATGACGCGCTCCAGCTTTTGCTGCAACCGGTGCTCCGCATCGCGATCGCGCGCGATCATCGCTTCGCCCAGCGACACGTACGAACAGCCATCCCTCGGCTCCACCGAAGCGCGATCCGCACCCAGGCGATAACCAAACCGCAGACTGATCTCGAGGATGTCGTCGTCTTCGTGCAGATGCACGTGGCCTTCGATCGCGTCGGCGTCGGTCACCTGCGGCAATAAATGCGACATCAGCTCCACGGGGATCGCGCTTTGATGCACGAAGCGATCGAGAAAATCTCCCGCCTCGTTAAAGGGCACCGAAGGCAAATCTTCGGTCAGAAAATCGAACGCCTCTCTCGGCACCGAGGGATCGAGCGCTGCAAAGCGATCGTCGTTGGTGATCACGTAGCCCGGGCCGATGGGAAAGACCGCAACCACACCCTGACGCCACTGGAGATGGATCGCATCGGGACCGTCGGAAGCGATCACGTGGGGTACAAAGGGTTTATTGCTCGGCGTAATCGCTGTGCCCTGGAACCAGAGCTCGTCCACCTTGAGCAGGCAGGCGAACGCTTCGGCCACCGCCTCGTCGATGATGGGATTCAGGTTGGTATCGAGCCCCGGGGGATTTTGGCGCACCACCCGCTGCAACGCCTGCATGCGCGCGTCGGCTCTGTGAAATTCGAGATCCACGGGGGTGACGCCCTGAATGCGGCGCTCCAGGGCTTCGGCGGTTTCGGGCAGGGGCAGCGATCGGAGTTCGCGGCCGTCGCGCTTCGAAAGGCGGATGATCTCGCGCTTGACGGGCAGGGGACTTCGGGTCTCGTGGGGCCAGAGGAGGCAATAGCGGATGAAGCCCTGCTCGGGTTCTTCATCGAACCGGATGGGGCGCTGGCGCAGAGGTTCAAGGCTCACAGACCAGGCGGGGACGTTGAAGAGCGGGCGCAGCGTGGGGCTGTTCCAGGCGTGATATAGGATCGCCTGGGCGACGTGAATGCAATGCGCGGGCATCGAAGCGGTGCAATCGCAAGACCAGGGACCCACGGGAAACGCATCGGGATGCCCCTTGTAAGTCACGATCACGTCGTGGCCCACCCACCAGTCTTTGGGCGCCGGATCGCGCGGAACCAAAGGCATGATGGGCGGTAAGGGCAAAGTGAGGTTTAAATTGGCCGCCCAATCTTGTCCCATCTGGCGAAGGACGGCCTCGATGCGCGCTGGTGTGGCGATCTCTGGGTTGGGCTGTTCGCGGGCGCTCATATTCCCCTCTAAGAGCTTGGAAAGCCGCCGCACTTAGCAGAAAAGCATGCGATTTTCAATGGATTTAAATAAACGGGCGCTTTGAGGGCGGCAATGAAAACGGGCGCGGGGACTTGCGCAGACCGAGGGGCAACAGGAAGAAACAGGCGAGCATCCAGCAGGGCAGGCGGGGATTGCGGGTGAGGCTGCAGCCGTCGTTTTCGTAGGAGGGCGCTTCGGGATCGGGCACGCCTTTGGGGTAAATCGCGCAGATGCCGTCGATGTCGTCCTGGCTCAGGCTCCTTTTGGAGAGTTCGCCGTAGGGGGCGGAGGCAAACATGGTCGATTCGGGATCGGGCGCATGTTCGAGGCCTAAAATATGTCCCACTTCATGGGTGATCGTGTTCTGGATGTCGAACTGCGGCTCCGTGCTGCTGGTGGTGAAATGGAAGGATTCGTTCAGCTCCATGTCGCTGTCGAGAATGCGGCCCACGAAGGGGCAGAGGCGGCCTTGTTTTTCGAGGCAGTAGGTGACGGTGGTCAGGCCCGCAATCTCGCTGTCGTTGTCCCATTGATCGGCGGGCACGAAGCGCACCACGTTGGCGTTTTCTCCCGAAATCAGATAGCCCACGTGATCGTCGTCGGTCGTGCCTTCGTAGTGAAACAGAAAATCGCTGCATTCGACGGCGTTCCAGGTTTCGAAGGATGCGCGCGCGGCGGGTTCGAGCTCGGTGAAGGGCAGATATTGGGTGCCGGATTTATGCAGGAACCAGTAGACGTCGCGTTCGAGCCAGCGGATGGGCGAGCCGTCCTGGGCGGTGGTGCGCACGTAAGCAAAGGATTGTGAGGCGCAGAGCAGGGCGCAAAGCCAAAAAAGGATGCGGATCATCGCTGTTCCAAAGGATTCAGGCGTTCGGGAGAAAGGGTGAGCTCGCGCGCAAATTCATCGAGCGTCCAGCTTGTGCGAAGATCAGCGGGTTTGAGACCGCCCGCTTCATCGATGATCGAGATGCCGGAGAGATCGCGCGTGACCAGGCCGTCTTCGCTGACGCTCAGCTTGCCCATGGCGCCCTTTAAGACCCGATATTGATCTTTTGCGGTTTTTCGCGGCTCCAGAAAGACCAGAACCCGCTCGTTTAAGGTGAATTCGGCCATGCCCAGGGCTTTTTGGCCGATGCCGTTCCAGCGGCCGCCGGGGGTGTAGAGGGTGCAGCGTTCGGTTTTTGGGCCTTTGAGGCTCTGTTCCACCTGAAGAGTAACGTAAGTGACGATGCGGCCCTCTTCGTAGGCGGATTTGAGCTCGACGACGCGGCCTAAGACGATGCGGGTTGCGCGATTTTGTAAGCCTTGAAGCGACTCGGCCTTCATGAGGGTGGCCGAAGCCGGGGCAGCCTGCGTCAAAGTCGCGAGCGCTGCGGCCGAGCAAAGCGTGAAGCGGAGGAGTTGTTTTTTCATGCGGTCTTCCTTCAAATGCAGCATCCTACAAAAACGCGCCATTGAGGTGAACGCTTTTTCAAAATTTGGAGCTCAAAATGGACGCTTTTTTAAAGTTGATGGAAGTGGTCGCGCGCCTGCGGGCCAAAGACGGCTGTCCCTGGGACAAAGCCCAGACCCTCGAAACCCTGCGGCCTTATTTGATTGAAGAAACTTACGAGGTGATCGAGGCGCTCGAGCGGGGCGAAGCGATGGCGCATCGCGACGAGCTGGGCGATCTTTTGCTGCAGATTGCGATGCAGTCACAAATCCGCAGCGAAGAGGGCGCGTTTGGGCTTTCGGATGTGGCCGAAGCGGCCGCCTCAAAGATGATCCGCCGTCATCCGCATTTGTTTGGATCCGAGGCTCAGGCGCCGGAAACGAACGAAACGGCCGATGCCCAGACCCTCGATCGCCTGTGGGGGCGCATCAAAGCCAAAGAGAGCGGGCGAAAGAGCGCGCTCGACGGGATTCCCCACGCGATGCCGGCGTTGCTTTTGGCGCGTCGCCTGGGCGAGAAGGCTTCGGGGGCGGGCTTTGACTGGCGCGAGCTTTCGGGCGTGCTTCAAAAACTCGACGAGGAGCGGGACGAGCTTTGTGAGGCGATCGATCAGGGCGATCCCGAGGCGATCGATC
>JAEEGL012165793.1_pt1 | contig 13637 bp, 12 predicted proteins | sample 9134231 | NCBI WGS metagenome assembly JAEEGL01 (sample SAMN16246548, study PRJNA631951) | gut metagenome | biome: gut microbiome; feature: rumen; material: fiber-attached | host: Bos | place: Iran: Karaj | collected 2018-10
CGAGAGATCACGGGTTCAAGTCCCGTACGAACCGCCATGTGGCTTCATAGCTCAGTTGGCAGAGCACAAGACTGAAAATCTTGGTGTCGTTGGTTCGATTCCAACTGAAGCCACCATCTTTTAAAAAATTTAGCGCAATTGCGCTCATAGCTCAACTGGATAGAGCATTTGACTACGGATCAAAAGGTTAGGGGTTCGACTCCTCTTGGGCGCACCATTATTTCGGGAAGTGGCTCAACTTGGTAGAGCATTTGGTTTGGGACCAAGGGGTTGCAGGTTCAAATCCTGTCTTCCCGACCATTAGTTAATTAGTCCATAATATGGACTTTTTATTTGCTTTAAAATAATATTAGTATTGTTTTGGCCTTAAACAAACTATGATATAATTAGTCTATGGGTGATATAATGAATATTGTAAAAGAAACAAATAATTTTATAATAAAAAGTGATAAGGATATAAAATATTTTAATGATGTAGTAAGTAATATAATTATAAAAGAAAAGGAAGTATTATCATTTTTTAATCTTAATAAATTAGTTCCAAAAATAAATATAGTTTTTATGAATTATGAATCATTTAAATCCTTTATAATTAACAAATATGGTTCAATAAAATCATATGTTAGAGCAGATGCAGATAATGAAACCAAAACAATAAGAGTATTAGTTATAGAAGATCAAATTAAATACACTACACACAAAGATGCAAATATTTCTGATTTGTTGAGTTTAATAATTCATGAAATAGTACATATGTGTCATAATCAAATATGTGCAGATTATAATCAAACAATTTGGTTTTATGAGGGAATCGCAACTAATTTATCAAATCAAAATTATAGTTTGATTAACTTAAATAATTGTGATTTTGATAAATTAAAAAATAATTTTAGTGAAGTAAAAAATAATTATAGTTATGCATATACAATAGTAAAATTTATACTAAATAATTATAAAAAAGAAGAAATAGTTAAATTATATAGTAATGCTAATTATTTAAGAGAAAAAAGCAATAATATTTTTATAGAGGCAAAGTCGTGGTACAATTCATTAGCAATATGACATTTTACTTTACATATTAATTTTAATATTAAATTGTATTTTTAAGTAATTTATGATATTTTTAATATAGATATGATTATATGAGGTGTAGTATGAAAAAAATTGTTAAGGTATTATGGACAATATTTATCACATTTATATTTGTGAGTTCTTTTAATGCTGTTTCGAATAATACATCTCTTAAGGATTTAAAAGATAAACTTGAAAAAGATAAAGCAGCATATAACGCAGTTGTTAATAAACAAAATGATATTAAGCAGAAAATGAAAAATATTGAAAATGAACTTGATAAAATATCAAAAGAAATAGATACTTATGAAGCAGAAATAAAAGCATCAAAAGAAAGAGTGGCAGAACTTGAAACAAATATAAAGGAAAAGCAATTAGAAATAGATAATTTACTTAACTTTTTACAGATAGCCGATCAAGATAATATATATTTAGAATATGTATTTAATGCTAAATCTTTTACTGATTTTATATATAGATCATCTGTTGTTGAACAATTGACAAAACATAATGATGATTTAATTAATGAAATGTCTGAGTTAATTGAGGAAAATAAAAAGGAACAACAGAATTTACAAAATAAGATAGAGGAATCTGAAAAAACAATTGATAAGTTAAATGATACATTAAAAAAATACAATCTTACAATGGAAGATTTAGTTGAGGATCACAAGGATACAAAAGCAGATTATGAAGCAAGTAAAAAAGAAGTAGAAGCCTATGAAAAATTATATAAGGAAAATAATTGTAGTGAAACAACTCCAATATTAGATTGTATTGATGTACCTTATGCTGATGGATTTATAAGGCCTTTAGTAAGTGGAACAATTACTAGTGAGTATGGTTTAAGATATCATCCTACATTACATTATTATCGTTTACATAATGGTATAGATATTGGAGTATCAATGAATACCAATGTATATGCTGCTGCAGCTGGTGTGGTTAGTAAAGTGGTAAGGGTATCTAGTCCAAATGTAGCTAATTCGAGTTGTGGAGGAAACATGGTGTATATAAAACATAGAATTAATGGAAAAGAATATACTTCTGTTTATATGCATTTACATTCAATTAGTGTAAAAGAGCAGGATTTTGTAACTGCATCTACTGTTATAGGAAAATCTGGTGGTGGAGAAAGTTATGATAGATGTACTACTGGGCCACACTTACATTTTGGAATAATGAAAGGTAGTAACTATGAAAATCCAAGAAACTATGTTAATTTTCCTGCATTAGGAAAAAGATTTACAAGTAGATGGTAATCATCTACTTTTTAGATAGGAGAAAGTATTATGAAAATAGATTGTAGAATACCAAATTTAGAAGAAATGAATAGAAAATGGGATTATGAAATTGAACATGCTGAAGATGATAAAGAAAATTGGAAAATTTGGAAAAAAGAGTTCATAGAAGATTTTAAATCTAGTAAAATTATATCTTATTATGGTTTTATAGGCGATGAGATAGTATGTGAAGCGACGGCAAAAATTGATAAAAGTAAAGTTCCTAATCCTGAAGGACTTGTAGATGATAAAACGGCATACTTATGTGCATTTAGAACTATTCCAAAATATATAGGTAAAGGATGCTTTAGAGCAGTTTTTAATTATATGATAAGTGATTTGAAACGAAGGGGATATACTAGAGTAACATTAGGAGTAGAACCTTCTGAAGTTAAAAATATATTGATATATTTTAAATATGGATTTACTAATTATATTAAATCAGATATTGAAAAGTATCCGGATGGTAAAAAAATAATAGTGAATTATTATTATAAGGATATTTAATATTGGAAAATGATTATAATATGGAATACAAAATAGTGAGGTTATAATACTAAGAGGTGACAAAAATGAATTTGTTAAAATAGTAATGACCAATTATTGTAAAAAGAGATTAAAGTTATAGGTAAATTGAAATTATATAATACAAATAAAGATAAATTATTAGACTATTATTTTTATAAAAATTATTGTAAAATCTTAATTGGTGAATATATGAAAAAATATTTAACGATTAAAAATATAATACTTTTATTATTATCATTAATAATAATAGTTTTTGTTTACAATGATTATTTTATATATAAAACAGTTATATTAAAAGTGAATAATGTAAAGAATGTAGTTGTTGGATATGGGTCGAATAATGAAAAATACTACAATCAAAAAATATCTGGTATAATTAAAAATGGTAAATATAAAGATAAAAAAATAACTATTAATAATGATGCATCTACATCTGGCGTTAGTGATGAAATGATACATAAAAGAAGTGAATTATTTATAAAAAAAAGTGCTAATACATATACTATAATTGGAATAAAGAGAGACAAATATATTGCAATATTATTCATATTATTTATAGATTTAATAATCTTTGTTTCTGGTAGACAAGGTATTAAAACGTTAATAAGTTTAATTGTAAATATTTTAATATCTGGTTTTGCGATATTTATATTTAATAGTAGTTCTGAAAGACTAAACTTATTAGTATTATATATGTTTATTTCTATAGTATTTATTGTTTCTTCACATTTGATTACAAATGGAAAAAGTGCTAAAACATTTTCGGCAATAATAAGCAGTATAATATCATTATTCGTATCTTTTGGACTTTCATATTTAATTATAAATGTTAATGGAAAAAGTGTAACTATCTGGACAATGGATTATATAGAATATGTTAGGGATTATGAAAATTATTTTTATGTATGTATTTTATTGAGTGGTTTGGGTGCAATAATGGATATATCAATAACTATATCATCATCACTTAATGAGTTGATAAATAAAGACAACAATATAACCAAAAGAAAACTTTTAAAATCAGGAAGAGAAATATCAAAAGATATAATTGGAACTATGTCTAATGTAATGTTATATACATGCTTTGCTCCAACAATTCCTCTTATTTTCTTGGCGCTTAAAAATAATATGCCTCTTGCAAGAGCAATTAATTATTATGGTGAAATAGAATTAATAATAATATTATGTAGCTGTATAAGTATAGTGCTTGCTATACCAATATCATTATATACATCTGTGTATTTATTAAAAGGTAATAAAAAGGAGGGAATAAAATGATAAAATTACTTTCTCTTGTTTTTTTGATTTTACTATTAATAATTGGGAAAAAAAGAGGTTTAAAAACTTTTATAGTGTTTTATTTAAGTTTATTTCTTATTATTATATATTTAACTTTAATGAAAACTGGCATTAATGCTGTATTTTTGGCCATTATTATTTGTATTTTAGCATCATTAACATCTTTATTTATATTAAATGGTTCTAATGTTAAAACTAAATCATCATTTATTTCTATTATAATTGTATTGTTTTTTATATTATTTATTACTATATTTATAGGAAAAAGTGCAAATTTTCGTGGTTTCTCAATTGAATCTATAGAAAGTATAGGTTATTATTCTTACGATATTAATTATGATATGTCAAATATTATAATTGGAATGTATTTAATATGTTCTATAGGAACCATAATGGATACATCTATATCCGTAAGTTCAGCAATGAATGAAGTTTTTGAAAATAATCCTCATTTAAAGAGAAAAGAATTATATAAATCGGGTATGAGCATTGGTAGGGATATATTAAGTACTACAATAAATACTCTATATTTTGCATTGGTGAGTAATTTTATAGGTTTCTTTATGTGGTATTATAGCATGTCATTTAATTTTTTAGCAGTTTCAAAAACTTTTGATAGATATATTGTCCAATTACTATTGTGTTTTATAGTTTCTATTTTAATTATTCCAATTACTTCTTACGTAAGTTCAATAATGTTAATTAAAAATTGTTATAATAAATAATAAATGTTATAATAATTATAATAGGAGGTAAGTAAATGAAAAAATCTAGAATATTTGGTTTAGTAGTTTTATCAATAATGGTATTATTTCTTAGTGGGTGTTCTAAATCCGTCAAAACATCAAATGATTTTAAATCTATAGCTGATAAAAATGGTTTAGTTACTGTAGATGTAACCAGCCAATATGCAACTTATGGAACCTTTAAAGAGGCATATGTTGCACAATCTAATGATGGATGGCAAATAGAGTTTTTTGTGTTAAATAAAGAAGAACATGCAATTTCAATGTTTGAAACTAATAAAAAAATATTTGAAGGATATAAAGAAGACGGATCATCAAGTTATTCTGAAGTAAATGGTTCTAACTATAATAAATATTCATTAAATACTGGTGGGTATTATATGTATATTTGCAGAGTTGAAAACACTTTAGTATATTTAAGAGTTTCAGATCAATATAAAGATACTGTAAAAGGTATAATAAAAAGTTTAGGTTACTAAATAGAAAGAAGTTATTATGAATTGTCCTAATTGCGCTAATCCATTGGAACCAAATTCAAAATTTTGTTCTAAGTGTGGTTTTAATTTGGAAAATCAAACAACGGCGACTACTGTTCAAACTATATCTTCTGTTGAACAGAATGTTGTAAACCAAGAATTTGTAAATGCTATACCAGTTTCAAAGAAGAAGGAGAAATCTTATGATACCTTAGGAATGATATCAATGATTGTTGGTATAATAGCATTTCTTTTAGCTCTATTTTTGAACGTACTTATTATTCCAGTTGCAATAATTGGTTTGATTATGGGGATTATTAGTAAGAAAAAAGGTGGAATTAAAACTACGGGTATTATATTTAATATTTTAGCGATAGTTGGTTCTATTGTTATTATTGTCGTATCAATCTTATTTGCATTAACATTTGTAAAAGATAAGGAACATTCTAATTCTGGGTATATAGTCAGATTAAATTATAAGTGGACAGAAAATAATGAAGGCAATGATAATGTTACATTTAAATATTTTGAATCAGATGCAACCTTATCCCCAAATAATGATGCAAAACTAGATTCTTTAGTATCATGTGATTTTAGTTTAGATTCTTGTAAAGATACAATGTATGATGCATTATATTATACATTACTTTCTAAAACTATACCTAATGGAATGACATTAGAAAAAATCAATCCAAAGTATCAATTGTTAAAAGATGATATTTATTACATGATGATAAACGTTAAAAAGAGTTCGAATATAGTTGGAAGATACTACATAGTAGCATCAAAATCTTATAATTATGTTGTTACATTTATGTTAAATGTTAATGATGCTGATATTGATAGTATTCATGAAGAAGTAATGATTATTATTAATAGTATAGAATTTAAAGATAATCTAGCTACTAATAGTACAACAATAAGTAATACTAAACGTGTAGGATCAGAAAAATATGGTTATGTAACTATTCCGACCGAATGGCAAATATATAGTGATGCAAGTACAGGGACTTCAATCCAATATAGTTCTAATGATTCATATATATTGACTATGAATGCTTTTGATAGTTCAGTTTATGATGCTAAAGGATATGCAACATTGACAGCTAATAATATGCAAAATGAAGGTGTAACTAAATTAACTACAGCTATGGTTAAAGTTGCAAATTATAATGCATATCAGGTATATGGGTATTATACTAGTGATAATACGTGGTTAGTTGTATGGTATTTTAAAACTGAAGATGAAATGGTCCATTATTTAGCAGTAGAAGGGCCTGATAATTTATCTGACAATTTCAAAATACCAGATACATTTTCTTTAAGCAAATGAATAAAATTAATTAAATAGGAATAAACATAAAGTTTATTCTTTTTTAATGTGCTATAATAATTTAAAGAGGAAAATTATGAAAAAAGAAAACTTTAAAATTAAATCTGATGCCGATGGATTAGAATTAGATGTAACAATGTTTATTCCAAACCATATTAAAGGTATTGTTCAATTATCTCATGGCATGGTTGAATGTAAAGAATATTATTATGATTTTATGGAATATTTAACAAAAAAAGGGTATGTAACAATAATCAATGATCACAGAGGTCATGGTCATAGTGTTAAAAATGAAGAGGATTTAGGATATTTTTACGATGAAACATCTGATTATATTGTAGAAGATTTACATCAAATAACTAAATATGTCAAAGACAAATATCCAAATTATAAACTCATTTTATTTGGTCATAGTATGGGTTCATTGGTTGTTAGAAAATATATTAAAAAATATGATTATGAAATAGATAAATTAATAGTATGTGGTTCTCCAAGTAATAATAAATTGGTAGGTTTAGGATTATTTTTAACTAAAGCGTTTAAAAAAATAAAGGGAGATAAATATAGAAGTAATTTTATAAATAGATTATCTGGTTTACCAGATAAAGATAAGAGTTGGTTATCAACAGATGAAGAATATGTAAATAATTATATTAATGATAAATATTGTTCATATATATTTACAACAAATGGATTTATTAATTTAACAAAATTGTTAATGAGTGTATATTCTAAAAAAGGATGGGTATTAAAAAATAAAGAATTACCAATTTTCTTTATTGCCGGAGAAGATGATATAGTTATTAGAAATAAAAAAATGTGGATGAAAAGTATAGAATTTTTAAAAAGTTTGGGATATAAAAATATAATATATAAATTATATCCTGGTATGAGGCATGCAATTGTATTAGAAAAAAATAAAAAACTTGTATATAAAGATATAATAAAATTTATATAAATTATTGAATAATAATTGTTATTGTATTAAAATACAACATAGTTGAAAGGAGGACTATAATGCTAGAATTAAAACATATAACTAAAGTATATAAAACAGGTAATTTTACACAAAAAGCATTAGATAATGTTAGTTTGAGCTTTAGAAAATGTGAATTTGCATCTGTTTTAGGTCCTTCTGGAAGTGGTAAAACTACATTGCTAAATATAATTGGTGGTCTTGATAAATACACTAGTGGTGATTTAATTATTAATTCTACATCAACTAAAAAATATAAAGATGGTGATTGGGATAGTTATCGTAATCATAGGATAGGTTTTGTTTTTCAAAGTTATAATTTAATTTCTCATCAAAGTGTATTACAAAATGTAGTACTTGCATTAAAATTATCTGGTATATCTAAAAAAGAATGCACTGAAAAAGCAAAACAAGCATTGATTAGTGTTGGACTAAAAGATCATATGAATAAGAAACCTAATCAATTATCTGGTGGTCAAATGCAAAGAGTTGCTATAGCAAGAGCGTTAGTTAATGATCCGGATATTTTGCTAGCTGATGAACCAACTGGCGCACTTGATTCTGAAACTAGCGTACAAATTATGGATTTATTAAAAGAGATATCAAACAATAAATTAGTAATAATGGTAACTCATAATCCTGAATTAGCAAAAGAATATTCAAATCGAATAATTACTTTAAAAGATGGCAGGATTACATCCGATACTAATCCATATAAATCAGAAAAAGAAAAAGAATTAAATGAGAATAAGGGTGAAAAGACATCAATGTCATTTTTAACTGCCTTATCATTATCTTTTAATAATTTAATGACTAAAAAGGGAAGAACAATATTGGTTTCTTTAGCAGGTTCTATTGGTATAATTGGTATAGCCTTAATACTTGCTCTTTCAACTGGATTTCAAAATTATATAGATAAAATCCAAGAAGATACTTTATCTTCTTATCCTTTAACTATATTTCAAGAGAATGCTGATATGACACAAATGCTATTATCAATGATGGGGTCAAGAGAAACTGATGATTTAGAAAGTGATAAAGTATATGAACGTCAATTTGTTTCATCAATGTTTGGAAACGTTAGTAAGAATGATTTAAAAAATTTTAAAAAATATTTAGAAAAAAACTATAAATTAATCGAAAAAGATATTTCAGTTATACAATATAGTTATAGTGTAAGTCCATTAATATATAGTTCATTAGACAACAAAATAAATAAATTAAATCCAAGTACTTTAATGTCATCATTCGGAAATATGGGAATTTATTCACAATACTCAAATGTTTATTTTGAAATGCAGGATGATATTGATTCATTGGAGGAACAATACGATGTTTTAGCTGGTTCTTGGCCTAAAGAGTATAATGAATTGTTAATTGTTTTATCAGAACCACATACTATATCAGATATGCTAGTATATTATTTGGGACTTAGGGATCCAAAAGAGTTAAATGATATGGTCCAAAAAATGATGGCAGGTGAAACTGTAAATATTGAAAATAAACCATTTGAATTTACATATGATGAATTATTAGAATTAGATTTGAGATTAATAAATAGCACAGATATTTATAAATACAATTCAAAATACAAAATATATGAAGATATGAGTGAAGATGATAGTTATATTAGAAATCTATATGATAATGCTGAGCATTTAAAAGTTGTTGGAATAGTGTGTCCAAAAAGCGGAACCACATCTATAGCACTACAAAATGGAGTTGCATATACATCTAAGCTTACTCAATATATTATTAACAAATCAAAAGATACCGATATTGTTAGGAAACAATTAGAAAATAAAGATATAGATGTGTTTTCTAATACAAAATTTGATGATAAAAAGAAAAATTCTACTTTAGATTTTGATGATTTAATAAAGATTGATCAAAAACAATTAGAAAGTGCATTTAATATAAATATAAATGAAAATAAACTAAAAGATACAACTAATAATTATATTAATCAAATATCTTCATCTATTACAGCAGATATTGAACCCGCCAAAAAAGATTTTGATGATGTTTTAGAAACAATATCAAAGAATATAATGAATGGATATATATCAAATCCAAAAGAAACTGGAATTATGAATATGCCTGTAATATATTTAAATGATGTTGATTCAATTGTTAGTGAATATATGGAAAGTGAAGAAGCAAATAATCTATTAAGCACATTAGAAAGTAAATATATCATACCTTCAAGTGTATTTAATAGTACATATACTTCATTAGTATCTGGAATGTTGAAAGGATATATAAATGTATATAATACAAATGATACTTCTTTTACAACTGATTCTTCTAATCCAGCAGCACCATTGATGAATGCAGTGGTTAATCCAACTGTAGATTCATTTATGGAACAAGCAATTGTAATTACAGCTTCTAATACGATGGCAGAAAAAATGACTGAAGCGGTGATGCAAAAAGAAATACTTACTAAAGTGGGTGAATTATCTGGGACATTAATAAGTAGCTTATCAAATGCATTTAATGTAGATCCCTCAAAAATTGCTAGTGCATTTAAATTTGATTTAAGTGAAGACGAACTTAAAAGAATAATGAATGCTATGATGGGTAGCAATAATGCAGGGAATGCTAATGCTAATTTGATAAGTTTAGGATATCAAGATTTAGATGAACCTACATCTATAGCGTTTTATTTTAAAAGTTTCGATTCAAAAGAAAATGTAATAAATTTTATAGATGATTATAATGAGAAAATGGAAGATAAAGGACTTGAGGAAAAAGTATTAAATTACACTGATGCTACGGGTATACTAATGTCTTCTGTCAAAAAGGTTGTTAATAGTGTTAGCTATGTTTTAATAGCATTTGTTTCTATTTCTTTAGTGGTTTCATCAATTATGATTGGAATAATTACATATATTTCTGTAATAGAAAGAACAAAAGAAATTGGAATACTAAGAGCAATAGGAGCATCTAAGAGGAATATTTCCTCAATATTTAATGCAGAGACATTTATTATTGGCCTTTTATCAGGGGTAATAGGAATTGGAATAACTTTATTATTAATACCAATTATTAATGCAGTAATTCATTCTTTAACTGGAAATACAAATATAAATGCAACCATACCATTAATAGCTTCATTTATATTAATTATATTAAGTATTATTTTAACTTTGATAGGTGGATTAATACCATCAAAGAAAGCATCTAAGCAAGATCCGGTGATTGCATTAAGAAGCGAATAGACACTTTTTGTAATAATTGTTAGTAAAGCAATGTGTAAACTATACATATTGCTTTATTTTATAATAGTGTAAAGTGATACAATAATAATATGAATAGTATAATGAATAAAATTGAATTAGAGGCAGATGATATTATCAAAGATAATAATTTTTTGTTTGCTGCATATCAAAATAGATTATCTCTAAGATTAGTTCATATATTTGAAAAATATAATATCCCAGTTAATAAGAAAATTATAAATAAAAATATTGAAGAAAATTTAATAAATAGTTTGTATGAAATAAATAGTGATGTCGTATATAGATATGTAAAAATGTTAAAGAGTTATGAATCAATCATAGTGGGGTATGTTAATAAAAATGAATCTACAAAAGTAATAAAAGATGCAACTATGACATTTGTTAAAAGAATAGCTAATAAAAATAAAGAAATAGTTCCTAAAACAATATTAAATAATTTTTTAGAATCTATGAATTCAATGGTATTTGTTTATGATAATTATAATTTAAATATAGACGTGGCTGGAAGAATTAAAATGGATACAACAGAAATTATAGATGAATTTAATAGGAATAATTATAATTTTGTTATTGAGTCAATAAATACGATTATAAAGAATATAATTAGTAATATTTAATTGTATTTTTTTAGATTTTAAGATACAATTATAACGAGGTGACAATCTATGAAAAATGTTTATAAAATGGTTAGAGATTTTAAAAACAAATTTCCTAAAACAGTAGCATTTAGAATTAAAAAGCATTCATTTATTGTTGAAAAACACTTAAATCCTGAAGAAAAAGTGTTATTTGCTTTTTGTGGTCAAAAGAATAGGCAGTCATTAATGCTTATTAATTCAGTTGTTGTCGCTCTTACTAATAAAAGAATAATTATAGGGCAAAAGAGATTATTATGGGGATATTTTTTTACAGCAATTACTCCTGATATGTACAATGACTTAAAGGTAAGAAAAAATATGGTTTGGAGTGATATTGAAATAGATACTATTAAAGAAAATGTATATATTTCAAATTTAGACCCAGACGGTGCTGTTGCTATTGAGACTAGTATTACAGAATTTATGATGAAGGAAAAACAAAAATATGCTAAAAAAAATAATTAGTACTTTCTTATTATTTTTTTTATTTACTATTAATATTTTTTCTGATGAATTAAAAATTTCTAGTGAAAAATATATCCTTTATAATTTAAATGATCAAAGTATTTTGTTAGAAAAAAATGCTAATGATAGAACACAAATAGCTAGCTTGACTAAAATAATGACGGTGATTATTGCCATTGAAAAAATTGATAATTTTGATAAAAAAATTACAATAACTAATGATATGATAAAAGATATTACAAAAGATATTTCTATAGCGGGCTTTGAAGAAGGAGAAGTAGTATCATATAATGATTTATTATACGGAGCTATGCTTCCAAGTGGAGCAGATGCCGTTAATGCTTTGGCAATATCAATTAGTGGTAGTATAGATGAATATTTGTCTTTAATGAATTCTAAAGCTATAGAACTTGGGCTTAGTAATACACACTTTTCAAATGTAATAGGTCTAACTGATGATGAGAATTATAGTACTGCTTTTGATATAGCTCAACTTTTAATGTATGCATTAAATAATAATAAATTTAGAGAAGTATTTACTGCTAAAAGCTATATTTTATCTAATGGTAAAAAAGTAAGCGCTACTGTACAAAGATTTGATAATCAATATATCTTAGGCTCTAAAACTGGTTATACTACTAAAGCCGGCAGATGTTTAGCATCAATTTCAAAGTTTGATGATGTTAATTATTTAATGGTAACATTAAATAATTACAATAAAGATACATCATTTATTGAAGAAACTGTTAATGTATATAAATACTATAATGAAAACTATTCATATAAGAAGCTTGTTGATAAAAATGATATTGTTGTATCATTAAAAACTAAATATGCAAAAGAAAAATTGTTAAATATTAATGCAAATATAGTTTATTCATTGTATTTAAAAAACGATTTCGATAAGAAAGATGTAAAACTTATATATAGTGGCGTAAATAGTATTTCATATTTTACTAAAACAGGGAAAATATTAGGTAAAGTTAAAATATTATATAAAGATGAATTAATTGATTCATTTGATTTAGTTTATAATGGAAAATTGACTTTTGATATAATTGAGTTTTTAAATATTAACAAAAAATATATTATTGGAATGGGATTGGTTTTAATTATTTTATTATTACTAATAATCTATAAAATTAAAAGTCACAATAAGATTTAACATTGACAATGTTTCAATAAAATTTTAAAATATTAGTAGAGGTATTAAAAGACCTCTAGAAAGTAATGGAGGAATTGTTATGAATAGTTTAGCATTCTCCATTTTGCTTGCAGTAGTTGGATTATTCTTGGGCGCATTTATAATGATAATTATAAATAAATTTAAAGTAAGTGCTGCTCAAAGAGAAGCTGATAAACTAATTCAAAATGCTAAAAAAGAGGCAGAAAAAGCTAAAAGAGATGGCATTTTAGAATTAAAAGAAGAAAGTTATAAGTTAAAAAATCAAACTGATGCTGAAATTAAGGAAAAGAAAAAAGAACTTAATGATCTAAATCAAAGAATGGATAATAGAGAGAAAAGTCTTGAGAAACGTGATGAGTTATTAACTGAAAGAGAAAAGAATTTAGATTTA
>JAEEGL013222701.1_pt1 | contig 13637 bp, 8 predicted proteins | sample 9134231 | NCBI WGS metagenome assembly JAEEGL01 (sample SAMN16246548, study PRJNA631951) | gut metagenome | biome: gut microbiome; feature: rumen; material: fiber-attached | host: Bos | place: Iran: Karaj | collected 2018-10
ATTTTTTTTAATATCAATTTTATTATTATTCGTAATTTTTTCAAATTTTTTGTTTAACAAAAAAAAACTTTTATTAATTTCTTTTTTTCTTTGTTTTATAAAATTATTATTAATTTCATCAATTAAATTATCAATTTTATGAAAACTAAAATTCAAATATTTTTTTTTCTTAAATTCATAATTATTCGTAAAATCAAAATTAATTAAAATTATTTTTTTACACAAAAAATTTTCATTTTTATTATTATTAAAAACACTAATAAATTTTTTTTTAAACGAATTTAAAGGAATTAAATAAAATTTTTCAAATTTTTCATTTTTCGAAATTTCACAATAATTATTAATTAAAAATATTCTATTAAATAAAAGAAAACTTTCATAAGAAAACGCAATAGGAATAAAACTATCATAATATTCATAAAAAATATTTTTATGAATTTTCTGAAAAAAAACCATATTTAAAGTTTTTTGACTATCAACAACTTTATTTAAATTCAAAAACAATCTCAAAAATAAATCATAAAAATTATCATTCGATAATGTGTAATTCGTAGCAACTTTTTTGCTTAAAATTGCTAATAAAGGAATCGTTTTTTTTTTCTTATAATTTATTAACGAATCAAAATTATTTATTTTTTTTATAAAAATGTTGCTCATTTTATATTCAAATGTATAATAAAAATTTTCGAATGTTTTTAAAATGTAAATAAATCTCGGTAAATATAAATCTTTGTTTTTTAAAATATATAAAACTAATTCAATACATGAAGATAAAATTGAAATAAATTCATAAACTAATTTATGATAATTTTTGTCTTTTTTTATTTCATATAAATGATAATTTATTATTGAAATAAAACTATCAGAATCACTAATATAAACATCGTAATTAAAATATTCTTTATTATTAATTGATAAAATATTTTCTTCATCAAAATCATCAATTTCTTCACTATTAAATTCATTTAAATCATTTTCATTTTCATTATTATTTTCATTATTTTCATTATTTTCATTATTATTTTCATTATTATTTTTTTGTTCTTTTTTTTTCTTTTCTATTGAAATATTTTTTGCTATTAAATAAATATTATCAACATAATTATACATAATTTTCGTTTGTTTTTTTAAATGTGGTTCCATTAAAAAATTGCTTTCTAAAAAGAATCTATCGCAAATTAAAGTTATTTGAAGGTCTAATTCATTAATTTTATCTGTTACTAAAGAATTAATTAAATTCATTCCATTTTCGTAAATTAATCTATTATTAGCAAAATAAATTATTATTTTTATTAATGGCAAATCTTCTTTTAAATTATTTTTTGAAAGGAAAAAAAAAATTTTATTATCTTCAAATGTTCTTAATAAATTAAAATCATTTTCATTATCAGAAGCAACAATTAAATCAAAATTTTCTGTTAATTCATTTTGATAATTAGAAAGAAATTTAAATTGATAAAAATTAGAAATTTTTTTAATGAAATTTTTAAATTTAAAATAATTTAATTTTTTTTTTGATGTTTTATTTGAAATGAAACATTGAAAATTTTTATTATAATTTTCAAATTTTTTTTCTAAAATATTAAAATTTTTATAATTAATGTCTTCAATGTTGTTAATAATAGTTTTAATAATAATTTTTAAATAAATTTGAATTTGTTTTGAACGAAAATTATTTTGAAAAATTCGAATTGAATAATTTTCATATTTAAAATTATTCAAATTTTCAATAATTAACATTGATTTTTCAATAAAATAATTTAAATTCGAATTTTTTTTAAAAAAATTAAATAAAATTTTTTCTTTAATGTTACTATAATTAAAATATAAATTAATTTCTTTATTTGATTTTTTTAATGTAAATTTAATAAAATTTATTCTAATAAAAATGTTACTTAAAATTTTACTTTCTTTTTTTTTAGTTAAAAAAGTTAAAAAATTTTCTAAAATGCTCCATTCTAAAAATAAAAAATCTATTGAAAAATATTCATCTTCATTTAAAGGCTCTTGAATATAAAAATTTTTTGAGCGATTTATTAAATCTTCATAAACATAAAAATATTCTTTTATTTGTTCAATTGTATTAAAACCTTTTATTTTTAATATAAAATCATCAAAAATAAAACTTTTAAAATGTAAATTAATGTCGTTTTTTAAAAACAAAGTAAAATTTGATAAATTTAAATTATTTTCTTCATTTTCATTTAATTTTTCAAAAATTTTGTTTGATGAAATTAAATTTTTAAAATTCATTATTATTAAATTTATAAAAAATTTATTGCTATTATTATTTGTGTTTATTGATAGAAAATCAAATAAATAAAATTTTAAATAATTTTGAAATATTATTAAATTTATTTGATTTTCGATTGTTTTATTATTAAAAGGAATAAATTCATTGTCAATTAAATAAAAATTTTGAAAATTAAAATTTAAATTTTCTTTATTTAAATTAAAATCTTTATTAAAATTTCCGATTAAATTTGTGTTTGATTTATTTTTCGATTTTTTTTTAATTTTTTCTAAATTATTATTATTAATTTCATTACTTTTTTTTCTTTTTTTAATATTATTATTATTATTTAAATTATAATTATTATTATCAAATAAATTTATAATAAAAATATTTATTAAAATAATATTTTCAATAAAATTAATAAAACCAATTTTTTTATCATTAAAATAAATTTTATTACTATGCGAAAAATTAATAAAAAAATTATCAACAAAATTATTTTCATCGAAATTTAATAAACCACAAAATGAAATAATATAAATAAAAACAAAAACATTTTTATAAATCGAATTTGAATTTCTAATTTTTTCAAAAATTTTATTTTTTTCATTAGAAATTCCATCAATTTCAATAATATTAATAAATTCAGCCAAATTTTTAATAAATTCACTATTAATTTTAAATAAATCTTTCAATTCTAAAATGTAACATAAAATAATTAAATAATTTAAAAACAAATTCATTTTTAATGTTGTATTTTCAGTTAAATCAACAAATTCTGTAAATAATTCATTTATTTTAATTTCTACTTCAAAATTTTTTGTTAAACATTTAATTAATTCACTGTATTTCACAGAAATTTCTGTGCTTGAAATTTTTGGATCTCTTTCAAAAATTTCATTAAAATTTTTTCTTAAATTATCAATTAAAATTAAATGTTCATTTTTAAAAACATTTTCTTTTTCGTATTTTGAATTTATTAAAAAATCTTCAATTCTTGAAAAAAAACCCGAATTTTTCATTAAAAATTAAATAAATTTTATATTAATTTAATTAATAAAAATTAAATGGAAAATAAAATAAATTGGAAAAAAATTTTAAAAAATTTCAAATCAATCAACGCAAAAATTTTTTATATTTTATTTTATTTAGAAGAAAATGGTTTAATTAAATCAGACCAAAAAAAATTCTTAAAAAAACTTGCGATTTGTTACAATAAAGAAATTTTTGATGTTTATAAAAAATTTGTTGATGATAATTATAATATTTATGATTTAACTGATAATTTATTAAATATTTATAATAATCAAACAATTAATGATGATAATATTAGTATTTTACATAGAGCTGCTATTACTGCTTTTAATACACCAATTCAATTTAATATTGATAAAAAAAAAAAAGAAAAAAAGTGATTAAAAATTTTTATAAATAATTTTTGAAATTTATTTTTGTAAATATTTTTTGTATTTATTATTATTATTTTATGTCAATTTTACTATTAAAAATAAATAAATATTTGTAATATTAATATTAAAAAAACTTCTTATATTTTATTATTATTATTATTATAAAAAATATTTTAAATTACTTTTTATTTATAAAAAATATTTTTAAATATTAAATAAAAAAATTTATTATTAATTTTATTATTAATTTATAAAATAATGAATATAAATAGAATAAAATAAAATTATTATAAATAAAAAAAATGTTAGGTGGAGCAGGAATGGCAAGACCATTAGATAAAAGAGAAAAAGCAATAGTTAAAGCTGAAAAAAATAAAGTTGAAACTTATTTAGGAACAACTTTCACTGTTTATGACCCAGTTTTAATAAAAATTCAAGTTGTTAATGGACAAAATTTTGTAGTTAAAATTTTAGTCGATAATGAAGAATATATTCATGTTAAAATGAATGTTCCTTTTGAATATACAGGAAAAGAAGGTGGAGAACCAGCTAGTCTTATTTATGTTCATACTGGAAAGACTTTTGATGATAAATTATAAATTTTTTGATTTATTTTAAATATATTTTAAATTATTATTTATCTTTATTTTATTTCATAAATTCATTTTTGATAAGATTAATTTTATTAAAAAACTTTTAAATATTCAAAATGAATTTTATTTTATAATAAAAATCATTATTATTTAAAAATAATTTTCTTTTTATTTTTTGTATATGAAATATTTAAAATAATATTTAAATAATTTTTTATTAAGATATTTTTAATAATATAAATTAATAATTTTATAATAGAAAATTAATTAAAAAAAAATAATAAGTTGTAAATAAAATATTTAAGCAAAAAATAAAATTATTAATTAAAAAAAAATGATACTTTCAGGAGCATTAACATTAGTAGACAAAAGATTTCGTGCGATTTTATTAAGAGAAAAAGAGAAAATTGAATATAAAATCGAAGGAACATTTACTAAATTTGATCCTTTATATTATAAACTTCAATTATCTATTGGTGGAAGTAATTATTTAGTTAAAATTTTAGTTGATAATGGAGAATACATTCATGTTAAAATGTTTATTCCTACTCTTTATCCTGTCATGCCTTGTATAATTTTATTTGTTTTTAGAGGAATGACGTTAGATGATAAATTATAATAATTTTTGATATAAATTTAATTATTAATTTTATTTTTGATTCATTGTTAAATTTTATATTTTAAATTTATTAAATTTTAAATCATTAAAATTATAATTAAATATTATTTTATTTTATTAATGTTTATTTTTTTTATTTATTAATGTTTATTTTTTTTATTACCAAATAAAATAATAATAATAATATTTAAAAATAATGTGAAATTTAATAAAATTTACAAAATTAAAAATAATAATAATTAAATTATTATTATTATTATTTTAATATTAATTTTCATCTAAAATAATTGAATCTGATTTATTTAAAATAACATCTTCTTCAATTTCATCAATATTTAAATCATTTGTAGCAATATTTTTAATAATAAATTTCATTAATCTTTTCAAAGGCAATTCAAACGTAACATAAACAAACAAACTGAAAATTATAATTAAAAAACCAGAAATAAAACCATACAAAATTATATTATAAAAAACAATATTAATATTAGTTTCACTTTGATAAAAAACATACAAAATTATAATATTACACAATAAAATAAAAGTAAAATAAAATTTATTAAAAATATTCCAAAAAATATTCCCAAAAAAATCAGTAACAAAATAATTTCCTCTTAAATAATAAGCAAATAAAATCCAATGAATAGAAATAACAAAAATTTCAATGTCAATTCTATAAATAAAATTAATAAATTTATTTTTTAAAAATTCAATAAAATGACCATTTTCATTATTTTCTTCATTTAATAATTTTTCTAAATTATAATCATTAAAAAATTTCCAAATCAAAGGAATTTCACATAAAATAACATTAATTAAAACAACAGCAGCAAATAAAAAATGTAAAATTTTTTTCATTTTTCTTTGAATATTTGTGATTTTTAATGGTAATTTTAAAAATGGTTTTGTTAAAATTTCTTGACTGAAAATTTTATTATTATTTTCATCTAATTTAAATTCATTTTCAATTCCTTTTTGAATAATGTAATTCATCGAACCAAAAAAAATTCCTATTAAAAAATAAGGCAAATTAAAAAGCGGATTTTGCATAAATTTTCCATAATCAATTGATAAATAAAACAAAGTTGAATAATAAACATTTTTTTCATCTAAATTAAAAAAAAAATAATTAAAATAAGAAAAAACAATTTTTAATCCAAAATTTATAAAAAATATTATTAAAATAAAATAATCAATTCGTTTTTTAAATTTTAGCCCAAAAAAAATTAAAATCGAACCAAAAATAAAAAAAAATATTTCATTATAAATCATCCAAAAATAATCTAAAATATTTTGATCATCTCGATTATTATTTTTTAAACTAAAAAAATTATAAAATCCAAAAAAACTTAAAAAAAATTCCCAAAAATTCGGACGAATTAAAAACATTTGATTAAAATATCGCCACATTGGATTTTTTTGAATTAATAAATAAATAAATTTATATAAACTAAATCTACAAAAAAAACTTGCTAAAATTAACATAAAAAATTTATGAAATTGATAGAAAAAAAATATAAATAAATTTTTTATATTTTTTTCATTTTCTTCAAAAAATCCAACAATTTTATAAAATAATAAATAACCAGAACATGAAAATAAAACTCGCGGTGAATAGCGCAAACCAATGAAAAAAATAAAAAAAAATTGATTAGTAAGAATTTCATAAAAATAAATTTCACCATAAATTTTTACTGGACTGTTAATTAAAGCAAAAAATGTAAAACCAAAAATTAAAAAAAACATTGACATTCCAATCAAACCGCGAATGTAAAATAAACCATTGAAATTATTAAATTCTGTTGTCATTTTTTTTAAATTAAAAATTTCCCAAAAATTTTGCTTAATTAAAAAACAATTTTTTAATTCTATTAAATTTTCTGGGTACAATTTTCTTTCATTTAAATTTGAAACGTTGTCAAAATCTTCATTTTCATCATCGATTTTTAAGTTTTTTTTCTTGAAACAACAAATAAAAAATTTTAATATTAATTTTTGAAAAAAACTTAAAAAAATTATTATTATTATTATTAATAAAGGAATGAAATTAAAATAAATGTTTTTGTAAATATTTTCATCTTCTTTGTTCATAATTAAAATTTGAGGTGAATCACTTATATTAAAAATAAATCCTAATTTTTTATCTAATATTTTAAAAAGATTAAAAACATCTTCGCCTTTGCAATTTTTAGTATTCGCAAAACAAATTCCTATTAAATACCAATCAATGTCAAATAAAGTTGAATATTTTTCGTAACTTTTGTTTGATTTAATTAAAGAAATTACATAATATGAAGTATTTAATTTTCTGGAATCATTAAAAAATTTATATGTTCTTTTCATACATTCATTGAAAGCACTTAAATCGTTTTTGTTTTTTGAAGAATCAAATAAAATTTTTGCTACAAAATAATGTTGTAAAGTTTTATCATTATTAATAATAGAATTAAAATCTTCATAACAATCTTTATTTATATGACCACTTTTAGCTTCATTTATAATTTCATTTAAATATTCCAACAAATCATCAAAAAACAATTGACTAATATCATCAACAAAACCACCAGAAAATGGAACTTTTAAATTTTCATTAAAATTATAATTATACAATAATTTATTAAACATTTTTTCATTTCCATAATAACAAAAAATCTTCCCAAAAAACATCAAAAAAACAAAAAAATTCATTTAATAAATAATAAATAAAAATAATTAAATTTATTAAAAAAAAAAATATTATTTAAATGAGATTATCAACACCAAAATTAATTTCATTCAATTCAAATAACACTTATATTATAAGCAGAGAATCAACAGCAACAAATTATTCAAATTTAAATAATTCATTGCCAATTCAAAAAACACAAAATTTAAATTTCAAAATCGTTCTAATCGGCGACATTAGTGTCGGAAAAACAAGCATTTTAAATAGATTTTTTAAAAATACATTTTCTAATAATTATCAAAGCAACATTAATGCAAATTTTAATTCATTTTCTATTTTTTTAGACAAATTCATTAAAGTTAATTTAAATATTTGGGACACATGCGGCGAAGAAAAATTCAAATCAATTACTAAACAATATTATAGAGACGCTTCTGCTGTTCTTTTAGTTTATGATTTAACTAATGAAAATTCATTAAAAAGTATTGAAAATTGGTTAAATGAAATTAAAATTGTTACGAATGAAAGTGAAATTTTTTTAGTTGGTAATAAAAATGATGAAGAAAAAATTTTTACTATAAATAAAGAAAAATTTAATGATGTTAATAATTTTTATGAAGTTAGTGCAAAAACTGGAAATAATATTCAAAAAATGTTTTATAATATTATTGAAATTTTGGCGGAAAAATCTTTGAAAGAAAAAAATTTTAATAAAATTAATAATGAAAGTTTATTATTAAATAAAAATAAATTTTCTAAAAAAAAATGTTGTTAATTTTATAAAAGAAAATTTATTTTTTTTTTAATGTGTTTTTTAATATTTTTTTTATTGAAAAAATAGAAATTGTAAATAATTAAATAAAAATTAAATATTTTTAATAAAATTCTCAAAAAATTCTTTAATTCCAATGTTTAATTTCGCTGAAACTTCATTGAAAAAAAAAACATAATTTTTAAGTTTATATTTTAATTTATTAATATAATTTTTAACATCACTTGAACTAACTTCTCTATCTAATTCATAAATGTCACATTTATTGCCTAAAATTCCAAAAACATCACAAATTTTATTATTTTCTAACACTTCATGAATAAAATAATTTCCAATGTGAATAAAACTATCTTTATCACCAAAATCAAAAACAAAAATTACACCATCAAAATGTTTTAATTCAAAATTTTCAAAAAGTTTTTTCTCACTTGGAGCTTCAAAAAAATTAACTAAAATTTGTTTATTTTCGATGTTAAAAATTTTCTTAAAATTAAATAATTTATTTTCATGCGCAAATGAAAATTCGTTTTTTTCTAAACGATTTAAAATTTGACTTTTTCCACAAATAAAATCACCAATAATAACAATATTTTTATTTTTCATATAAAATTTAATAATAAAAATATAATTAAAATTAAATAAATTAATTATTATTTTTTATAAATTCAAATTCATCATTTTTTTCTTCACTTTCAATGTTCATTAAATTAATTTTATTAATATTTAAATTATTTTCATTTTCTTCTTCTGATGAATTATTTTTATCATTAATAAATAATTTTTCATCTTCTTTAAAAAGAAAATTTAATTTTTTAATAATTTTATTTTCATTTTCTTTTAAATTTTCGATTTTTTTTTGAATTAAATTATTCAAATTTTTATTATTATTATTATTTTTATTTTTTTGAATTTGAATGAATAAATTTTTTATTATTATTAAATTTGAAAAATAATTTAATTCTTTTTTTTTATTACTTATAATTTTATTTTTATGTTTAATAATTTCTTTTAAATTTTTTTCATTTTGAAATAAATTTTTTAAATTATCTTTTAAATTTAAAATTTGAATTTTATTATTTTCATCAAAATTAATTTCAATTCCTAATTTTTTTTTAAATTCATTTAAAATTTTTTTATTTTCTTCATTTAATTTTTTTTCTTTATTAAAATTTTTTTGTAATTCTTCATTTAATTTATTAATTTTGTTATTTTCTTTTTGTAAATAATTAAAATAAATTTTATTTTTTTCTAAATCTTTAATTTTATTTTCTAATTCTTTAATTTTTTCTTTTAATTTTTCATTTTCATCTGATTCTTTTAAATCATCAACTTCAGGAATAATGCTATTTGTTCGTTTCTTTTTAAATTTTGAAGTTTTTATTAAATTTAAATTATTAATTTTTAAAATTTCATTATTATTTTTTAATTTTTCATTTTCTTTTAATAATTCATTTTTTTCTTTTGAAATTTCTTCTATTTTTTTTAATAATTCATTTATTTTATTTTTTTCATTTAAATTTTCATTTTTTTCATTTAAATTTTCATTTTTTTCATTTAAATTTTCTTTTAAATTTTCATTTTTTTCATTTAAATTTTCATTTTCAAAATTTTCTGATTCAAAATTAAAAAAACTATTTTCTTTTTTTAATGTAAATTTATTATTTTTTTTATAATTTCTAAAACATTTTTGAATTAATTTTATTTTATTAATTTTATTCAAACTTTTCAATAAAATTTTCATTCCTTTTTTATTAATAAAAATTTTCGAAATTCCAATTTGAATTTCATCATTTTCAAAAACATTCAAAAATTCTTCATTTTCTTCATACAAAATCGGAATTAAACTCATAATTAAACCTTTAATTTTAATTTTATTTTTTTCATTAATTAAATCTTTTTTATTTTCCAAATTTTTTTTAATATTATTACTCAAAATTTTCATAATATTCAAAAATTTCTCTTGCGTTAAAATAAAAACATATTTTTCATTATTAAAATTATAAATTTCACAAATGCTGCTCGATAAAATCTGCTTAAATAAAGATTTATTATATTCAAAACTAAAAATAAAATTACAATTTGAAAAATTTAAAATATTAAAATTTTCTTTTATTTGTTTTAAATAATAATTTATTAATGTTAAATTATTATTGTTTTTATTATTATTTTTATTTAATATTATTTTTAAAAAATATTTATTTTCACTTTTTTCTAAAATTTCTATTGTTTTTTTATTAATTAAAATATTTTCTTCAAAAACATTCAAAAAATCATAAAAAACTTCTCCAAACGAATGAAAAATTAATAAAAAATTATTTTCTAAATTTCCAAATGAATTATTATTAATTTTATTAATATTTTCAATAATTTCTTTATTTTCATTAAATTTATTAATAATTTCAAAAATTTCTTTTTCAAATAAATTTACTATTTCTTTATTATCAACAACATCAAATTTTATTTTATTTATTATTATATTTTCACTATCATATTCATCAAAAACATCATTTATATTTTTTTTAATAAATAAATTAAAAATTTTTTCATATGAATAATTATTAATCATCGTATTTAAATTATCTTCTAATAAATATTCAAATCCTTTGTTATAATAAAAATTTATTGTATAAATTTCTGAATTTTTATTATTATTATTAAAATTTAAATTCGAATTTATTTTTTTAATCAACCATTCAAAAATTTTAAAATAAATAAATTTTATTAAATGAAATTTATTTTCTGAAATTAAATCAAAATTAAAATTATTAATATTTAATAAAGAACAAAAATTATTAATTTCATTATTTAATAAAAATATTAATGATAATAAAATATTTATTAATAATTTTATTTCACTTTCATTTAATTGAATATTTTTAAATAAATTGTATAAAATTTTATATTCAATTTCTAAATCTTTATTAAAATCGTAAATATTTAAAAATTTTAATTTTTCTTTTTGAATTGTTTTAATATTAAATTTTTCAATAATTTCATCATTATTTTCATTAGAAAAAATGTTAATTATTACATAAATAATTTTAAATAAATTTTTTTTCGATAATGAAATTAAAGAATTTGGAATGAATCTAATTAAATTAATATTATTATTTAATTTATTAAATTCAATTTGAATTAATAAATTATTTTTTGATTTATTTTTAATATTTTCATTAAATAATTTGTAAACATTAAAACAATTTTCAAAAATTGTTTTTATTTTTTCATATTTTGAATTTTTATTTAAAATGTAATTCAAACTTTCAATAAAACAATTTATTTTATTACTATTTTGTTTTCCAATAAAAATTAAACTATTATTATTTTTTTCTTTTAAAATTTTGTTTATAAATTTGTATAATTTTTTGTAATTTAAATCTTTATTATTTTCATAATAATTTGTTAATTGAATTAAAATTTTATTATTTAAATTATAAAAATTTTGTTTATTTTCATATTTTTTTATAAAAAAATAATTTATTTCTTCTGCTGAAATTTCATTTTCTTTTAATTCATCTAAATTATTAATATTAATTAAAATATTTGGATTAAATTCTTTTACATTTTTATCATTTACTTGATATTTTATTTTTTCTATTTTATTTTTTAAAATATTATTCGTTTCTATTAAATAATTATCAAAAACTTTGTCATATTCTTTTACATTGCCATACAAATAAATATTATCAAAAGGAGCTAAAATTTTATTATTATTTTCATTATTTTCATTATTATTATTTTCTTCTTCATTTTTTGTTTCTTCTATATTAATATAATTTTTATCATAAACAATATTAGAATTATTCAACCAAATAATTTTCCCAACTAAATTCGAACTCATAAAAAAAAATTAAATAAATAAATAAATAAATAAAATTGAATTTAATCTTATTAAATTAATTTTTTTAGAATAATAATTTTCAAAAAATTTAATAATAATAATAATAAAAAAAATGTCATCAACCAAAAAAAAAAATTCAAATTTACATTTAGCAGAAGAATCAAACATAATAAACACTCAAAACATAAATTCTCAAAATAAAAATATTAATAACAACAACAAAATTGCTCAAAAAAACTCAATTTTTAATCGAGCAAAATCGGGTTTTAAATACATATCAACATTATTTGGAGGAGAAGAAGAAGAAGAAAAAGAAATAGACGAATCATCTCAAATAATAAATAGAAATTATTGGTACAGAGGAGAAGTAATGCAACTAGTCGAAGATGCATTTACAATATTAATGAACAACGATGAAATTGTAATAGAACAAAAATTAGAATTATTAGAAGTTTTAACAGGCTGCAGCACAAAAAATCGTTTTAACATTTGGGTTTTAGATAAAAATGATAAAACAAAAAAATATTTATTTAAAGCTAAAGAAGAATCATATGCATTTTGTAGAAAATTTATTCCAAAATCATGCAGAAAATTCTTTTTAAGATTAGTTCATTATTCAAATAGTAATAAAGAAATTAATTATAAAAGAACAATTTGTGATGTTGAAAGAAAATTTAGACCAACTTGTTTATTTTGCTGTTTTAAACCAACAATTGAAGTTTATTTTAATCCCAAAAATTCAAAAAAAAATAAAAAATTAATTGGAAAATCTATTGAAGTTGGATGTGTTTCTCCTGGGTATGAAATTTATGATGAAAATGGGAAAATTAAATATAAAATTTATTCTGATTATTGTCAATGTGGATTATGTTGTAGATGTTTTCCCTTTGGTAAATGTTATGAAGTGAATATTTGGATTTATAATGGAGATTGTAATGATTTTAAAAATGATACACCTGTTGGTAATATACATAAAGTTTTTAAAGGTTTGAGTGAATTAGTTACTGATTCAGATGCGATGATTGTTACCTTTCCTAAAGATGCAAATGCTTTTGATAGATTGCAATTACTTTCTGTTGCGCTATTGATTGATTTTGAATTGTATGAAGATACTAAATTTTTTGATTGTGGACATGCGATTTAATTTTTGTTATAAATAGAGTGATTATTTATTTTATTTATTTATATTATTATTATTATTTTATTTTGTATTTTATTAATAATAATTAAATTTTAATGTTTTTTTATTAATAAAATTTTATTATGAAAAAATAAATTAATTTTTTATTATGGGGATTGGGGATTGGGCCCAATCCCCAATCCCCAATCCCCAATCCCCAATCCCCAATAAAAATTATTATTATTATTTTAATGAAAATAAATAATAAAAATAATTTTATATTAAAAATTAATTTATTTTTCATAATAAAATTTTATTAATAAAAAAACATTAAAATTTAATTATTAATAATAAAATACAAAATAAAATAATAATAATAATA
>JAEEGL014152760.1_pt1 | contig 13637 bp, 12 predicted proteins | sample 9134231 | NCBI WGS metagenome assembly JAEEGL01 (sample SAMN16246548, study PRJNA631951) | gut metagenome | biome: gut microbiome; feature: rumen; material: fiber-attached | host: Bos | place: Iran: Karaj | collected 2018-10
GAGACCGCCGGTACTAAATACCTGTTCCTCAAGGTATTAGTACCGCTGCGAGGCGAGGGGAGCGCAAGCGTCCTCAAAGCGGTTCTGAAATTTATCCAGGTCAATGCACATGCCCGTATCATTCAAAAAAGTATATTTTTTGAATGATACGGGCTTGTGCAAAAAAAGCGAGATTGGAACAGCTCCAATCTCGCTTAAGTAGCTGGGCTAGTAGGATTCGAACCTACGTAATGACGGAGTCAGAGTCCGTTGCCTTACCGCTTGGCGATAGCCCATCGACAAGTAGTAATTATACTTGGGTCTTTTTAAAAAAGCAAGTACTTTTTTAAAATTTTTTTAAAATTTTTAAAGACTGCTGATAAGCTGTCCGCAGAGGTCCTTCCCAAGGCCTATTACCGGGCCTTTCAGGTCAAGTCCCGTTATAAATTCAACCACGTAGATTATGGCACAGGCCTCTGCTATACCAAGAACTGCTCCAAGGAGTCTGTCAAGGCCTCCCAGAACAGGTATCTCTTTTACATTCCTCAGAGCCTTGCCCATGGCCACCATAACAGCGTAGATGACTGAAGCCACCACCAGATAGCCGATCTTGGGCAGAACTGCCCCATACCTGCTGCCAAGGACATTACCCACAATGTTCATGACATAATACACCCCCGCAAAGGCTGCAATGACAGCAATAAGACCTGCCGCTTCCGCGAACAGGCCGTTTGAGCTTCCGTATGATATTCTCCATAGAAACAGGCAGACCACCACAACGGTGATCACCACCTGTGAAACGTCAAAAACCATCTGCTCTCCTATTCGAGATTCATAGCACAGACAGCACCTGAACCCGTCTATTCATATCTGTTCCTATTTGAGATTCATGGTGCAGATACCTGTGGAAGTCACCAGTGTAAATCTGCTGGGAAGACCGGTGGGTATCATGGTCCTGACAGGGGTCAGGAACTCGCCCTGATACTTGACATGCCCCTTAAGGTCCCAGATGATGCACTCATCCTCATTGTAGGCAATGATCTGTTTGTTGCTGAAGATGACCTCAGTGTACTCAAAGTCAAAATATGTCACCAGGGTTTCTGCGCCCTTGTCGTTGTATATCTGGAGTCTGTAGGCCCCATCCTCGGTACCGTTGGGAAATACAAGGCCCACATAGGAATCACTGAAGTATACTGACTTGATCTGCTCATCACCGGTGAAGATATCCGCCTGACTCACAGGCTTCTCACTGCCCTGGTAGAACATGATCCTGTCATCGGAAACCCCAAAGCAGGATGAAGAATTCATAAACTGCACATAGGGAACCACAACCTTGGGATAATCGTAGCCGCTGGCGTAGTTGTCGATGGAGTTCTGACCCACTGATCCAAAGTTAAAGAAGGCCACGCTGGTCTTAAGAGCACCCTCGTCCGGATAGAGGTAGGATACGCACAAAAGCTCTCCGTTGGGAGAGATGCTGACATCTATCGGGTATCCGCTATCCTTCATAGTGGTCTTGAAATTGGCTAAAGTGTTGCCCTGTGAATCGTAGAGATAGATCCAGGTAACATCCGTTCCGTCAAGCACTGCTGCCACCACGCCCTGGGCAGATACACAGAAATCCCTGATGGGAAGGTTGGTATCCACTTCTCCCATGGCGCCTTCCGTGCTGTTGACATAGATATTGTGTCCATTGTAATCGCCTATGGCAACAACACTGGCGCAGGTATGGGCAATGGGGCTCTGCATCTCATAGGTCTGATTCCACATCTGCTGGCCTGAGGCATTGTAGCAGCTCACGCCGTCCTTACTGTACTGGACCACGTAGCCCGAAAGGCTCAGAACCTGGGTGTCGGAGCCACCCATAACAGCCACGCTCTCTGTGAGCTGGGCATCGGTGTACTCCTTGTCCCTCCAGCTTATGTAGATCACCAGCACCAGGAGCACTGCAAAGACTGCAATGCCCACGGTCCTGAAAGCAACCGCCAGCCTGTGGTTGCGTATTTTTTCTTTATATGATGGTTCGCCTTCAGACTGCTCTCTGTCCTTTCCTTCTTTATTCAGTTTCCCCGCATAGGAGGCAAAATCGCGTACTTCAGCCAAGAGCTGTCCTCCGGTAACATTTTTTATTTAGAAAATTTATATACTGTAACGTTGTCGTACTCTCTGTCAGGTCCGTAAATGCAGTCAGGGAAGCCCGGCTCATTGACGGAGTTGGGATAAACCTGGGTCTCCAGGCAGAAGCCATCCCTCTTGTTGTATACGTTACCACCCTTTCCTGCTACATCCTTAAGGAAGTTGCCTGAATAGAACTGGAAGCCGGGAAGAGAAGTGAAGCACTCCATCTTAATTCCGGTCTTGGGTGATGAAACCTCACAGAACTTCTTGAGGGATCCGTCGTAGTCATCCACGCACCAGTTGTGGTCATAGCCGCCAACGAACTTAATCTGCTCATTGTCTGCATCGATATCCCTGCCGATGGCCTTGGCCTGTCTGAAATCAAAAGGTGTGCCCTCAACGGTCGCGATCTCTCCTGTGGGGATTGATGCTGAGTCAATAACAGGTGTGTAGTGTGATGCGTTCATCTGCATGATCTGGTCATAGCACTTGCCGCTTCCCTGTCCGTCAAGATTAAAATAAACATGGTTGGTCATATTGATCAGTGTCTTGGCATCGCTGGTTGCATGATAGTGAAGTTCAAGAGCGCTGTCATCGCTGAGTGTATATGTGAGCTCAAATACTCTGTTGCCTGAAAATCCTATATCTCCATCCTCTGCCTTCAGAGTGAACTTAACGCAGTTGTCACCCTCCTCGGCATCCCAGATCCTCTTGTGGAAACCGTTGTTGATGTCGGTGTGAAGATTGTTGGGTCCGTCGTTGATGGGGAGAATGAACTCCTTGCCATCGATGGTGTATTTGGCATCGGCTATTCTGTTGGCTGTAGGACCAACCGTAGCTCCCAAAAAGCAGTCGTTGTCAAAATATCCCTTTACATCATCGTAGCCCAAAGCTACATCAACCTTGTTGCCGTCCTTGTCTGTGACAAAGATGTTCTTGAGGGTACATCCAAAGTTAAGGACTACCACCTCTGTTCCCTGATCGTTGGTGAGGTGGTACTCATATATAGGTGCTCCGTTTGCGCCCTCACCGAATAATTCTCTCTGTACTGCCATACCTATACCTCCTTATAGTGCGCCTTATCTTAAAGTTCGGTCCTGCCCTCAAGGGCTCTAAGCAGCGTCACCTCGTCAATGTACTCAAGGTCTCCCCCAACCGGTACACCGCTGGCAATCCTGGTAACCCTAATTCCTGTGGGCTTTATCAGTTTGCTGATGTACATGGCTGTGGTCTCTCCCTCGAGACTTGAATTGGTGGCGATTATAACCTCATCGACCTCCCGGCTCTGGAGCCTTGTCATAAGCTCGGTAAGTCTGATGTCCCCCGGGCCGATACCCAGCATCGGCGAAATCGCTCCATGCAAAACATGATACACTCCATCGTACTTGCCGGTCTTCTCATATGCTGCTAAATCCCTAGCATTTTCCACAACCATTATGGTCCTGTGGTCCCTGTTTGAGTTGCTGCATATAGGACAGATGTCATCGTCCGTGAGGGTGCAGCACTCCTTGCAGTAGTGCACATTCTCCCGGGCATTGATGATGGAGTCAGAAAGCCTCTGTACCCTGTCCTTGGGAAGGCCTATGATATAAAAAGCCAGCCTCTGGGCGGATTTGCCGCCTATCCCCGGCAGGGACGAAAGCTCCTCTATTAAACGGTTGATATGTCCGCTGTAAAGATCCATCAGAAACCAAGGCCTCCGCCCAAGCCGCCTGTCAAACTGCTCATCATCTTTCCGCTGGCTTCATCAGCCTGCTTCATTGCCTCATTGACCGCTGCAACTATCATGTCCTGCAGCATCTCAACATCGTCGGGGTCAACGGCCTCAGGTGATATTGTAACACTCTTTAAGGTCTTGTTGCCAAATACAACAGCCTCAACGGCACCACCGCCGGACTTGGCAGAAAACTCCTTGGTCTCAAGCTCTTTCTGGCTCTCCTCCATCTGTCTCTGCATCCTCTGTGCCTGCTTCATCAGGTTGTTCATGTTGCCGGGCATTCCGCCCCCGGGAAATCCTCCACGTTTAGCCATTATAAATTCTCCTTTTCTTCGTCAAAGTCTTCAGTCTCAATATCAAACTTGATTGCCTGAAGATCGACATAATTTGCTTCAAAAGACTGTCCCTGATCCAGGAATCTGGTCTCGAAATCCACCTGCTTGCCCACAGCCTCATTGAGAATATCCTGAAGCTCCTGTCTGGATTCTCCTTCAGAATACTTGAGGGCGTACTGCTTGATACCAAATACTATCAGAAGATTGTCGTTGTTGCCAAGACTTAGCTTGGCAGACTGCATATAGGTCTTAGTCGGCTGATTCATCCTGGCTATTACCTTGGGCCAATTTGACACCAGCTTCTGTATCTCATCGGGAACTGCCCTCTCTAAATCCTTTCTGGTCTCGGGAGAAGGGGTTGCTGCCCCGGCACCTGTCTGCTGCGCCAGAGCCACCTGCCCGCTTTTTAGCTTGTCTATAAACTTCGCACTGTCTTCATAGTGCTCCTCCAGGATCCTTATCCTGTCCTCAAAGGAGCTGTTCTCAGCCCCGTCCATCTGGGGCTTACAGAGTCTTATGAGGGTGATCTCTATTAGTATCCTCTTCTGTGTGGCATACCTTATGTCCGAGGACAGCTCGGAAAAGATCCTGATGAACCGTAAAATTGCCCCCGGGTCCGCCCCTGAAGCCAGTTCTTTTAAGGTCTTTAAGTTATCCGTGGAGATGTCCACCACGTCCTCCATCTGATCCGACGCCTGTACCAGCATCAGGTTTCGAAGATACCACACAAAATCATTGACGAACTGGGTAAGCTCCCTTCCCTGGATCACCACGTCAGAGAGAATTGTCAGTGCGTCGTTGACGTTCCTGCCATAGACCGCGGTAAAGAGCCTGCTGAACACCTCTGTATCCACCGCACCCAGCACCGAAAGGACCTTGTCGTAGGTTAACGCCTCTCCGTAGTTGAAGGCGATGCACTGGTCAAGAAGGCTTAAGGAATCTCTCATGGAGCCGTCTGCGGTCTTGGCGATGTAGCGAAGAGCCTTGTCCTCCACCTCTATGCCCTCAGCATCCACCACGTGCCTTAATCTGTCCTTGATGGTGTCTATGGTGATCCTGTGGAAGTCATATCTCTGACATCTGGACAGGATGGTGATGGGAATCTTGTGCACCTCCGTGGTGGCCAGAATGAACATGACATAGGAAGGCGGCTCCTCAATGGTCTTAAGCAGCGCATTAAAAGCCGCGGTGGACAGCATGTGCACCTCGTCTATAATATATACTTTTTTCTTGCCTTTGGTAGGGGAATAGGAGACCTCGTCCACGATCTCCCTGACATTGTCAACGCTGTTGTTGGAGGCGGCATCGATCTCGATAACATTCATGCTGTTGCCTGCTGCTATCTCCCTGCACATCTCACACTCCCCGCAGGGACTTCCGTCCACGGGGTTCTCACAGTTGACAGCCTTGGCCAAAATCTTTGCAACAGAAGTCTTACCTGTTCCGCGGGTCCCGCAGAACAGGTAAGCATGTCCAACCCTGTCAGATCTGATCTGATTCTTAAGCGTTGTAATTATGTGATCCTGGCCCTTGACGTCCTCAAAGACCGGTGGTCTGAATTTCCTGTATAGTGCTACATAACTCATCTAAAATAAAACTCCAACAAAACTTTGTATCCGGCAAAAGAGCTGCTTAATCCCCAAAGCATACTCCCAGCATCTTGGCCTCTTTGATGATGCTGGCATCCGGTGATACGTATTTGAGCTTGCCTGCGATCTCAGAAAGAGGAACCTTTACGATCTCCCTGTTCTTGTAGGCCACCATAAAGCCATACTCCTTGTTGAGGATAAGCTGTCCGGCTTCTGCTCCCAGCCTTGAAGCAAACACTCTGTCATAGGGATCCGGAGCTCCGCCCCTCTGCATGTGTCCGGGAACTGTAACCCTGACTTCGTGGCCTGTCTTTTTCTGGATGGCCTCGGCTATCTCGTAGGATACGGAAGGATACTTGTAATTGGCCATCTTCTCCTTGTACTCCTTCTTGGAGAGCTTGGCGTCCTTCTTGGAGATGGCGCCCTCAGCCACAGCTATGATGGTGAACCTGCTGCCCCTTGCATCTCTTGCCTCGATAGCATCGCAGATCTTGCCGATATCGTAAGGGATCTCAGGAATAAGGATTACGTCCGCACCGCCTGCAAGGCCTGCGTTGAGTGTAAGCCATCCAACCTTGTGTCCCATAACTTCAATGATAAATACACGGCCGTGGGAATCTGCCGTGGTATGGATATTGTCGATAACGCCTGTTGCCACATCCACTGCGCTCTGGAAACCAAAGGTCATATCTGTTCCCCACAGGTCATTGTCAATGGTCTTGGGAAGGGATACCACGTTAAGTCCCTCTTCGCTCAAAAGGTTCGCAGTCTTCTGGGAACCGTTGCCGCCCAGAACCACCAGGCAGTCCAGCTGCAGCTTGTAATAATTCTGCTTCATGGCCTCGACTTTATCAAGTCCGTTTTCATCAGGCTCCCTTATGGTCTTAAAGGGTGTCCTTGAGCTTCCCAGAATTGTTCCGCCCTTGGTCAGGATGCCTGAAAAGTCCTTGGAGGTGAGCATGCGGAAATCACTGTAGATAAGGCCTCTGTAGCCGTTCTTGAATCCGTAAAACTCCACTTCCTCACCGCTGTGCGCAATACACTTAACAACGCCGCGCATTGCTGCATTCAAAGCCTGACAGTCACCGCCACTGGTCAACATACCTATTCTCATCATGTGAAAAGGCCTCCTTTGAATATACATTTTTGTAACGCACACTACCACTAATTATACAAAATAAAGTTGCCCGTGCCAAGTAATCCGGTTGACGAGCCATCATTAAAAAAGTATAATAAAAAACGCTCTGGTTCACCCCCAAAGCGCTTTTATCATTATGATGCGGAGTTGTACCCAAGTGGTTGAAGGGTCCGGATTCGAAATCCGGTAGGTCGGCTTGTCCGGCGCAGGGGTTCAAATCCCCTCAACTCCGTTTCGGCTCCGCCTTACAGGTGGAGCTTTTTTCTTTGGCAAAAGAACTATCACATCGTAGGAGTTGTACCGCACACTGAGCAGACCATACGGCCACCGGAAAATACATTGTGAGAAGTGGTCTTGTTGCACTTAATGCAGAAATGGGGCTGTGCGCTTTTGACTCCATGTGGATTGCAAAGCTCCTTGACCGCACCGCCGCTGATTTTCCTAAGTTCCTCCTCATCAAGTCTTACATCCTTCTCTTCAACATTCTTAGCACCCATATTTTCGTCTCCCTTCTTTAAGGTTACTTATTTCATTTCAAAACTGCCGCACTTATCATGTACCTCTGATAATTTATACGAAGCTCTTTTCTCTCCGGCAAAAGAATCTCATCATAAGATCACATAGATTCCTGAATTTCCTCAGAAATTCGGGAATCGTATTGGACCAGGTCCTCGCAAAGCGAGGGGCGTGTCCTGCGGAACGCAGGATTCTTGAACGCATTTTCATATTTGCGTTCAAGAAGTCATAAATTTCTTTGCCTTCTGTTTTTCAAAGAATTCATCTATGTTGGCGATGAGTTCAGCGGGAGGCATGGTCTTTAAAAGATATTTCTCAGGCTTAAGTGCCACCACCTTCATGACGCTCTCCCTGTCGCTCTTGACCGTCAGGAACATCACCGGGATCCCTGCAGTGGCGGGCTCGCTTCGCAGCATCTCAAGGACCTGCGGCCCTGTTGTCACGGGCATCTCGTAGTCAAGAAGTATCAGGTCCACCTCATTTTTGGCAAGGAAGGTTATAGCCGCCATTCCGGAGTTGACCATGAACACCTGGTACTTCTCCGACAGCCAGCTCTTGATGGTACGCAGCATGGTGCCGTCATCGTCCACCACCAGTATCCTCTTCTTTTTAAGGCGCAGGTCCTCCTTTTCCACCACCTGCATCATCTTCTGGCCCAGCTCCTTGACGTTGACAGGTCTTTCAAATACGGCGGCGATCCTCTGGGATGCCACATGCCTTGTGATCTTCTCCACCTCGTCGTGGGAGCCTATGATGCTGATGGAAAGGTCATCCTCCACCTCCCGGTCTCGAAGGTAGACAAAAAACTCCATCATGTTGTCAATGTCATCCACATAGACCAGATATACAGACGGTTTGTCCTGTATCCTCTCCACCTCGGTGACATCGGGATTAGCCTGAACCACCTCAAACCCCTTCTCCTTAAGTTCCTTGGCGATGGAAGTCACCATAAAGCTCTTTCCGCCGCCAACCAGCAATACTCTCTTGTTCATGTATGTCCCTCATTTTTTGCCCGGGCAAACACCCAAAGCCTTTACAGTATCTCCAGAAGTGAGTCCCTGTCCACCGATGCCATCAGTTCTTTTACCTTGTTGTACTTGTCGCGGCGTCCATCGGGTATACGATAATCCGACAACATCTTCATTATACCATCTGCCGTGTCAAAATCGTAGGCTTCAAGAAGCTCCTTCATGTCGGAAAAGGCTCCATCCAGCTCATCCTCAGGAATTTCCGGCTTATCGTCATCTTCATCCGCTTCACCGGCAGCCGCAAGATGCTCCTTGTAGCTTCTGAAAAGAGCCAAAAGCTCCGGGGTCTTCTCCTCTATCTCCGAAAGGTTCTCAGTGTTGCCGCACTCCTCCAGGTACGCAGCCTTTCCCGACAGCTCCATGGCTCCGATGAGCCTTGCAGAGCTCTTCAGGGCATGGACTGCCACTGTGTAATTCCTGAAGTCCCTGTCAGCAGCAAACTTCTCTATATTGTCAGCCTTGGGGTCTATGGTCAGTAGAAACTCCTTTACAACGTCCATGAGGACCTCGCGGCTTCCGCAGTTGCGCTCAGCTTCCGCAAGATCAATGCCTGTGAGCTTTCCTGTAAAGTCGTCAGCGCCGGCTCCATCAGGGCCGTTACCTTCGCCGCTTCCTGCAGCGCCGCTGCCTGTTATGTTCTCATTGCCGCCCTGACCTTCAGCTTTACCGTTTCCTGTGCCTGCTCCCGGCACGGGTTCAGATACCACCTCGACCTTGTCTGCAGGCAGGTATTTCTTCAGCATATTCTCAAGCTCAGTTCCGTTTACGGGCTTTGCCAGATAGTCATCAAATCCCGCTGCCAGATACTCATCCCTGGCACCGGCTCCCGCATTGGCGGTAAGGGCTATGCAGGGAACACCTGCATTTAAGTTGCCCTCAAGACTCTTCATGGCCGCCAGGGTCTCAAGGCCGTCCATCTCAGGCATTCTGTGATCGATGAAGATGGTATCGTATCTCTTTTTGGTGACCTTCACCAGGGTCTCTTTTCCGCTCTCTGCTGTATCAACCCTGATCAGGGTACTCTTTAACAGCCCCTTGACCACAGTGAGGTTCATGGCGGTGTCATCCACCACCAGGATCTCTGCATTCGGCGCGTGGAAGGCCTCATGGTATTTCTCAAGACTCCGTAGATACTCTTTGTACTTTTCCTTGAAGTCCCCGATCTCATCCCGGTCAAGGACCTTCTGCAGCACTTCAAAGGAGAAGTCCGAGCCCTCTCCGTAGACGCTTTTAACCGTCAGCTTGGTGTCCATCATGGCCAGGAGCTTTTTAACAATGCTCATGCCAAGACCGGTGCCCTCAATGGTGCGATTCCTGATCTCCTCTATCCTCTCAAAGGGTGAAAAGAGCTTGTTAATATCCTCTTCCTTAATGCCGATGCCAGTGTCCACCACCTGAAAGCCCAGGTAGATATTGTCATCCTCTGCCTGTCTGAAGGTGACATTCATGGTGACAGTCCCTTCCTCGGTGTATTTGACGGCATTGGTGAGGATGTTGGTGACGCACTGCTTTACTCTTATCTCATCTCCAAAGAGCTTGTTGGGAATGTGCTCATCCACATTTACTTCCAGCTTAAGGCCTTTGTCCTCAGCCTTTACCGAAATCATGTTCATCAGGTCATTGACCATGGAGCTTAGATGGTACTCCACAGGCAGGATATCCATCTTGCCGGCCTCAATCTTGGAGAAATCCAGGATGTCGTTGACTATTCCAAGCAGGGAATTTCCTGCACTCTTGACGTTCTGGGCATACTCCAGGGTCTGGGGCTCTTTGGACTCCCTGAGGATCATCTCATTCATTCCAAGGACCGCATTGATAGGGGTCCTTATCTCGTGGGACATGTTGGAGAGGAAGCTGCTCTTGGCTTCGCTGGCCTTCTGGGCCACCTCCAGCTCTTTTTCCAGCTCCTGCTCCTCATTGAGGCGCCCGATGTACTCCTCCACGGAGCGGACCGTGGCCGCCATAGAGTCATTTACCACCCTTATCTCATCGCGTGATCTGACCCTTATCCTGTCAGCTTTTTTGCCAACTTCAAGCTTTTTGTCGTCGGGGGCATTGGCGTACTCATACATAAAATCAGACATCATGCCAAGGGGCATTCCTATGGCGATCTTGACGTAATAGTGGGCAAAGGAAGCCAGAGGCACGCCCACGCACAGCATCATCAGCACCATCTTGATATCGTAGTTAAGGGCCTTCATATCGAACCTGTACCTTAGGGCCTCCATCTTACTGGCCAGCAGCTCTTCTTCAGAAGTAAGTGCGCCTTCCAGTGTCTGCAGCTCATCGCCCGAAGAAGACTCCTCCTCTGACTGCGCCTCATCTGAAACAGACACTTCCCCCTCTGATAACGCATCCTCTGCGGACCCCTCCCCGGACGCCGCAGCCGCTTCGCTTTCATACCTGCTTGGGGCCGCAGCCCGGTCATCTTCCATGTTGGCTATCATCATCGCCTTCATATCGGGGAAAAGAGCCACCATGAACACGCCCACAAACAGGCCCAGGATCAGCTCAACGCCTATGATTATTGACGTTATCTTCATGCCGATACGGGTCTTTCGAAGATCCCTCTGAATGGTGGAATCCTCCTGAAAAGCTTTTGTGTAAGCCACCCCCAAAGGAAACGGCACCTTGCACAGATCAGGTGTCCTGGTGAAAAAAAAGTGCAGAACAAAGGCACTAAAGAGGATTACCAGGGCATCCCTCGCGAAATATCTGAAGGTCATGTGGAGATATCCCCTGATATCTATGACAGAATAGGAATCATCAGCCAGAATAGACAGACATGCCAGCTCCACGATACTGGTGGAGGCCAGAGTGATGGCAGCTGCAAGAAAGGTCTTTTTCCTGCTGTTGAACCAGAAGTGCTGGGAGAACATCGAAAAGAGCAGAGTCGGAACAAGAAGTGCAGCCATCTTGAAGGTGTTGTCCATGTCAAATAAGAGACTGCAGATAAAGCACACAGTGAAGCTGACCATGGAGATCATATAGCCGTAGAGGCCTCCCAGCATAAGGAAAGGAAAGACCACAAAGGCAGCCACTTCTATGTCCCCGGTACTCAGGATCAGGCTCTCGTTGTGGAGTGTTGCATAGACGCAGGCCCTTGTCAGCGCCAGAAAAACAGCACCGCCTGTTATCCTTGACAATAACCGCAGTTTTTTTCTGCTTTCATCAGTTGTCAGATCAATGCCCGGTATTTTCATAAGCACCTCTTTTGCGTATATGCCATTTCAAAAGGTGTACGTAAGCACCATCTCGCTGATCTCGCGATACCTTCCTCTTGGCATGGAGAACTCTTTTCCGTCCTCCATCATCACGCTGTCTTTTGTTATCTTGAGGACCTTTTTGAGATTAATGATGCTCTTGACTCCCAGCTCGCAAAAGAACGGGTAGTCAAGCCCCTCCTTGATCTCCTGCATGGTGCTGCGGACAAGAAAGCTCTCCTCTCCCGCAACAATCCTCTTGTAGTGGTCCTCGGACTCGATGTACATGATGTCATCAACAGGGATCCTGTGTACCATTCCGCTGTCCTTAAAGGTGAAGAAGGCAGTCTCTTCCTCCTCCCGGCACACCCTGTCCATGGCATCAAAAAAGTCTTCTTCCAATATGGGCTTTTCAAGGTAGTGGACCGCATGGATCCTGAAGGCCTCCTTGTAAAAGGCATTGGAAGAAGTCATGAATATTATCTTGGCATCCTCGTTGTTCTTTTTGATGGCTTTGGCCAGCTCGATGCCGTTTATCTTGTCGATGTAGATATCCAGAAGAAAGATGTCGTAGGCCTTCTTTTCCATGGCCTCAAGAAGATCCAGTGAGGTGTAGTAGATGTCTGCGCTCAGCTGCAGAGCAAGATGGCTCTTCTGATATCTCTCCAAAAGCTCTGCCGCCTCTGCAGCAGAGCTCTTTTCATCGTCACATATTGCAAGTCTGTACATAGTTTCCCCCGAAATACTGTTTTTCTCCCCCGGGTGAATGTATCACCCTTTGAAGTCAATGCTCTGGCCGATGGTCTTCTCCATTGGCGTCTGAACCGAATCCGCCCGGGCACTGAAATTGAAATCGTCTATCTTTTTAAAGAGCTCGTCGATGGAGTCGGCCATGAGGATCTCTACATCCTCTTCCTCCCCGCTCTCCTTGTCCTTTACCTTGTCGGTCTTGCCGGACTTATCCCGGAGCTTTTCCATCTGCTCTTTTTTGGCAGCCTTCTTTTCCTCTGCCTTTTCAGCTTTCTTTTTGGCCGCTCTCTTTTCCTGGAGCTTTGCAGTCATATCGGTGTTGGACTTACTCATCACCGCAAAGAAGGATGCCTTGCCGTCATCACCAACCTGCATTCCGATGGTCTTGATGTTGGGCTTGGTCTGCATCGCAGCCTGAAGCTGTGGCATCTGGGCCTTGGCCTTGGAGATGAGCCCCTCGTACTGGGCCCTGAACTTCTCATCCGTGGCCATCCGCTCAATCTTTTCCTCATCGATAAGGACCACCATCCTGTTGGGGTTGCCAAAGGAGCTGGCATTCTGCTTGGCGTAGTCCTTCATATCCTTGCTGACAAGCACGAAGTCCATGTCGGAGTATTTCTTTTTGAGCTCCTCGTAGTACCTGGCCCCCTCCTCGGAGAGTTTGGCCTTTCCCAGTGTTTTACCATAATTGCCGGTGGTCTTTGCGCTTTCCTTAGGCGCAGCTGACCTGGCTGCTTCATAGGCATTACCGGCAGCATTTGCGATTTCAGAAATATTACTCATGGTTCCCTCCTTTTCCCGGGCATGGCCCGATGGCATCCTTGCCGCTTCCGTAATACAGTTCCTGGTAAATATATATCGGCCAAAAGCGGTGCAGAGTACACCCCTTTTCGTAAAAAAGTCAGAAGGTATACTTTTTTGTACTTTCTACTCCGTCAGGAATTAGATAAAAGCATTCCTCTTCTTGGCACGTTTGCACTCCATTGCGTCTGGCAACGGTACTAGGCTCGAAAATACCTCGCCAAGTACCGGCCGCCGCAAAGGGCCTGCGAGAGAGGAACTGCTTTTATCTAATTCCTGACTCATTCAAGCTCTAGAAAATTACAAAACATATTTGAAACATGCTTCAATACATAAGGGCTGGGCATTGAGCGGGATGAATTTCATGGACCGATGCAGAGGCTTCTGAGACCGCCGGTACTTAATACCTGTCCCTCAAGGTATTTAGTACCGCTGCGAGGCGCGGGGAGCGCAAGCGTCCTCA
>JAEEGL015252796.1_pt1 | contig 13637 bp, 9 predicted proteins | sample 9134231 | NCBI WGS metagenome assembly JAEEGL01 (sample SAMN16246548, study PRJNA631951) | gut metagenome | biome: gut microbiome; feature: rumen; material: fiber-attached | host: Bos | place: Iran: Karaj | collected 2018-10
CCTCGCGGTAAAAATCCGCCGGACGCTCATCTGGTTTTTTGCTCCAATGAAACAGCCATTTGCCATCAAGCGAAACAATCTCTTTGCACTCTCGGATTTTAGACGGAAGTTGCAACGTGGCGTGATAAGGCAACTTGTTGATGCCCAACACGTCAGGATTTTCCCAATCGCGGATAATCTGCGAATTTGCCGACGCACATATCAGCACGGTGGCGAGAAGGATGATGAGTCTTTTCATAATGGTAGATTTTTGAAAGCAAAGATTAAGCAATTTTTTATTCAGGTGCGAAGATAATGATTTTTCGGAGGAAATGCAAAAAAGATTTCCAATCAAAAAAAAATTCCTTAAATTTGCAACGTGAAGTCTGCTATATTGGTGGACGGCAGTGGATCCTCTAATATTGTTGAATTATGGATAATGAATTGACAATTAGCAATAATGAGTTAGACAAAATAGCGGGTGAATTATACAGTGGCATTTCTAAAATAATTGATACTGCCAAACATTCTGTGGCTGTATATGTCAACGTCAAATCAAATATGATGTATTGGAATATCGGGCGGTACATAATCACTGATTTACAATATGAAACATATTCGGCATACGGAGAACAAATACTAGCAAAAGTTTCCAAGAAACTGACCGCCGAATATGGCAAAGGTTATACATATTCAGCATTGACGCGAATGATGAAAGTCGCCAAAATTTACGACGACGGCGAAATGTTTGCGACACTGTCGCAAACATTGACGTGGAGTCATTTTTTGGAACTTATAACAATAGACGACAGCACCAAACGTCTTTTTTATCAGCAAGTTGGCATCGCTGAACATTGGAGCGTAAGAGAGTTGCGCGAAAAACAGGATGCGATGGCTTACGAACGTTCGTTGATTGCAGCAAAGCCTGACAACGAAATTGTTAAGACATTGGAAACCATCACGCCAAAACATTTTGAGGCGGACGTTATCTTGAAAAATTCATACGTGCTTGATTTCTTGGAGTTAAGCGGTTATTATTCCGAAGATGAATTAGAAGAAGCGGTTTCAAAGCAACTTGAAAACTTTATCCTCGAACTCGGACAAGGATTTGCGTTTTTGGAAAGACAAAAACGTTTTACTATCGACGGCACCGACTACTATTTGGATTTGTTGTTTTATCACCGTAGGCTCAAATGTCTTGTTGCCATTGATTTAAAACTTGGCAAATTCAAACCGCAGTACAAAGGTCAGATGGAATTGTACTTAAAGTATATGCAAAAGTACGATATGCAGCCCGGAGAAAATCCTCCAATTGGGCTTTTGCTTTGCAGCGAAGGCAACACCGAACACATCGAACTCCTTATGCTTGGCGAGGAGAACATCAAAGTTAGCCAATATCTAACATATCTTCCCGAAAAACAATGGTTTATCGACAAACTAAACCGCTCAATTTTAATAGCAAAGGAGTATAAAGAAAATAATACGTAATCAAAAAATATTTTCCTCTCTTCCGAATTTTTCATTATCTTTGCCTTTGATAACTTTTTAACATCTTGCAATTATGGCAAATGATACTGACAAGATGTCGGAGGAAGACATCAGGACTTTGGTTATTGTCCCCAAACTGATGGCAAGGGGTTGGGAGGCAATCAAGCAGATAAAAACCGAATACAAGATTACCGACGGCGAAATCAAGTTCGTGGGCAAGAAGGCTGTGCGCAGCAAAAAATGTCAACGAATAGATATTCTTTTGCGCAAAAATCAGGATATGCAACTCGCAGTTATCGAGGTGAAACGCAAAGACAAGGTAGAAGGTTACGGTATTCAGCAGGCCATCGATTATGCTAAAAAAATCAATGTGCCGTTGGCTTATAGCAGCAACGGCGACAATTTTGTGGAATACAATTTTATCAACGGCGTACAACGTACCATCGCCCTCGACGATTTTCCTACGCCCGACGAGATGACAAGCCTCATTGAGAATGCCAAAAAGGACAAAAACCTACTCCCCGCTTATCCCGAATTTGAAAACGCACCGTATTATTTCAGTGCGTCGTCGCGAATAGAACCGCGTTATTATCAACGTATTGCCATCGACAAAACCATCGAAGCAGTTGCCAAAGGGCAAAACCGTATTCTCCTTGTGATGGCTACCGGCACGGGCAAGACTTACACCGCATTCCAAATTATATGGCGACTGATGCACGCCGGCAGCCGCAGCAAAAAGCGTGTGCTTTTTCTCGCCGACCGCAATGCACTGATAAACCAAACCTACGACGGCGATTTCCGTCCGTTTGGCAAAGGAATGACCAAAATACAAAACAAGGTGATGTCAACCTCGTATTCTGTGTATCTTAGCCTGTATCAGCAACTTGTAACATACGAAGAAGGCAAGCCAAATCCATACGAATCGTATGCGCCCGATTTTTTCGACCTGATTATCGTGGACGAATGTCATCGCAGTTCGGTAAAGGAAGACAACGAATGGCACAAGATTCTCGAATATTTTTCGTCCGCCACACAAATTGGTATGACGGCAACGCCCAAGGCTGTGGAGGGCAGCAGCAATATCAAATATTTTGGCGAGCCGGTGTTTTATTACACCCTTGCCGACGGCATCAGAGACGGTTTTCTTGCGCCATACAGGGTTACGCGGAGTTTCCTCTCGTCAGATTTGGAAGGATTCAAGCCCGAAGACGACGAAAAAGACATCAACGGCAACGATTTTATCAAAAAATATTTTGAGCAGAAAGATTTTGGACGCTCGTTGCAATGGGCTAAACGTCAGTGGATTGTGGCTAAACGCATCACCGAAATGCTCGACAAAATCGGCAAGATGGTCAAGACAATTGTTTTTTGCCCGTCGGACGAGGAAGCCCAACTGATGAGAGATTTGCTCGTGAAATTCAATGCGCCTATGATGCAGGAAAATCCCGATTATATTGTCCGCATTACAGGCGACGACGTTTACGGCAAGAAAAAACTCGCTGCGTTTATATCCGTCAAGCAAAAATATCCCGTGATAGTTACCACCTGCCAATTGCTCTCTACCGGAGTGGACTGCAAAACCTGCGGTCTTATCGTCATCGACAAGGAAATCAACTCTATGACAGAGTTTAAGCAGATAATAGGGCGCGGAACACGAATCCGCGAAGATGCCGGCAAAAACCATCTTGAAATCTTGGATTTTCGCGGGGCGACCGCCAAATTTTACGACCCCGATTTCGACGGCCCCATCGTCATCGAAGAACCAAAACCCGGCAGCGACGACGGCGACACCAACGGCGGCGACAATCCCGCGAACCCTGAACCGCCCATTGCGGCTGAACCTCCCGAACCCTTTGGCGCACCCAAGAAAAACTACATCGACGGCCATTATGTAACCATCGACAAGGAGGTGGTGTCTGTACTCGACGAAGACGGCAAAACTATGAAAGTGAGCGACATTATAGATTATACACGCCGCACCATACGCAACCGTTACGCATCGTTGCAAGATTTTATACACCGTTGGAGCGCGGAAAAACGCAAAAAAGTGATTGTGGAGGAGTTAGACGACTGCGACGCACTCATAGACGCCGTGCGCGAACAACGCCCCGACCTCCGCGACGCCGACATCTTCGATATTGTGTGCAACATCGCCTTTGGTCAGCAGCCAAAAACCCGCCGTCAGCGTGTGGAGCAAGTGAGAAAATCCAAATGCCTCACCAAATTCAAAGACAAGGCTTTGGAAGTGGTGGACGCCCTTTTGGAAAAATACGCCAAATTCGGAATCCGCGATTTTGAAAGCCGCGACACTCTGCGCACATCGCCGTTTAGCGAAATAGGCACTCCGCCAAAAATTTTCAAACTCTTTGGCGGCAAGGAGGCTTTCGACGATATGCTCCAAGACATCGAAAAAGAACTTTACAACGTTGCTTAACGGAATTTTTTTACTAATTTTGCACCATAATTTAGGCAAAGACAAATGGCAATAGCAAACATTTTGAAACCACTCCGCGACATTATGCGGCAAGACAAAGGCGTGTCGGGCGATGCGCAGAGGCTCGAACAATTGTCGTGGCTCTTTTTCCTGAAAGTCTATGACACTCAGGAAGAAATATGGGAAAGCGACGACGACGATTATCAAAGTGTAATCCCCGAAGAATACCGTTGGAGAAATTGGGCAAAGTCTAAGGACGACAACGGCAAGTCGATACCGTGCGTTACCGGTCCGAAGTTAATCCAATTGGTCAACAATATGCTGTCGTATTTCAAGCCAAACGAAAACAACGACGGCAACCAAAACAAAATACAACCGTCGGGCGATTGGCGCAAAGACATCATCGTGGAAGTTTTCCGCGATGTCAACAACTATATGAAAGACGGCGGACTATTGCGTCAAGTAGTGGACGTAATCAACGAGATAGACCTCAACGATGCCGACGAACGCCACTCTTTTGGCGATATGTACGAAAAAATGCTTCAAGAGATGCAAGCGGCGGGCACTGCCGGCGAATTTTATACACCGAGGGCTGTTACCAATTTTATAATCGAACACCTTGAACCACGGCTCGGCGAACTCGTGGCTGACTATGCCTGCGGCACGGGCGGATTTTTGACATCGGCGTTGGAATATCTCAAAAAGCAAAAGCACAACAGCGGCGACGAAGAACTCTACCAAAAATCGGTATATGGTCAGGAATGGAAAGCGCAGCCATACGTGCTGTGTATCACCAACTTGATGCTCAAAGACATCAACGCGCCCAACGTCAAGAATATGGATTCGCTCTCCAAAAAAATCGACGACATCACCGACTCCGAAAAAGCCAACGTAATAGCAATGAATCCGCCATACGGTGGTGTGTCGTCGGCATCGGCAAAAGAGAGTTTGCAGTGTATGAGCAGCGAAACCGCCGACCTTTTCATCAAACTGATTACCGAAATGCTTGCAGAAAACGGACGTGCGGGCGTTATCATCCCCGACGGTTTTCTATTTGGCGACGGCGTAAAAAAAGACCTCAAAGAGACTATTCTCCGCAACTTCAACCTCCACACGGTGATAAGGCTGCCCAAATCGGTCTTTGCGCCATACACAAGCATTGCCACCAATATTTTGTTTTTTGACAACACTACCGCCCCAAACGCCCCAAACGGATACCACACCAAAGAAACTTGGTTTTACCGCCTTGATATGCCCGAAGGCTACAAGAGTTTTTCCAAAACCAAATATATGCGCCGCGAACACCTTGCGCCCGCCGATATTTGGTGGCAAAACCGCGAAGAAATCATCCTTGGCGATGGCGACATCAAGGCAAAATGCTATTCTGTGGAAGAAATCGCCGCCGACAATTACAACCTCGACAAATGCAAATATCCCCAAGAAATTGAGGAGATACTGCCGCCCGACGAACTTCTGAAAAGTTACCACGAAGAGCGCGAACGCCTCAACGCCGACATCGACCGTCAACTTGCCGAAATTCAAGAGATTCTTAAAAAATAAAACGATGATAGCCCAAAACCTGAAAAAAAGCATACTTCAAGAAGCAATTTCCGGACGCCTTGTTTCACAAATAGAATCGGAGGGCACGGCTGACGACCTGTTGCAACAGATTGCCAAAGAACATCGTGAGGCATTTCTTGCACAGCAAGCCAAAGAAAAAGCCGAGGCAGAAGCCAACGGCAAAAAATTCACGCCCAAAAAGTATGTGCCACTTACCTTTTCCGTAATTTCAGAAGATGAACAACCTTTTGAAATTCCAAACAGTTGGAGATGGGTAAGGTTGGGGGATATCTTTGAAATGAAAGCGGGGAAAAACATTTCTGCATCCGAATTGTCTCAGGAAATGGACGCAAAGCATCAATATCTATGTTATGGTGGGAATGGTGTTAGAGGATATATTGGAAAAAGTAATTGTTCAGGACAGCACTGTATTATTGGAAGACAAGGTGCATTGTGTGGAAATCTTAAATTGGCGGATGGTTCATTTTATGCGACAGAACACGCAGTTGTTGTTTATCATAGCAAAATGATTAATGTAAAATGGGCATATTATTTTTTGATGATTTCTAATCTCAATCAGTATGCAACTGCAACAGCGCAACCGGGACTATCCGTTTCAACAATTTTAAAAACTCTCATTCCACTTCCTCCCCTTTCGGAGCAACGTCGCATCGTATCAAAATTGGAATCGTTGTTGCCCAAAATAGATTCGTTGTCAGAAACGGAAACCCGATTGAGCGTTCTTGAAAGCACCCTTGGCGACCGGTTGTGGAAAAGTGTGCTTCAAGAAGCCATTGCTGGACGATTGACCACGCAACTTGAATCAGACGGCACCGCCGACATTCTTTTAGACCAAATAAAAGCCGCACACCGTGAGGCTTTCGACGCCGAGCAGGCAAAAGACAAAGCCTCCGCCGAAAAGTCGGGAAAGAAATTTGTCCCCAAAAAATACACCCCGCTCACCTTCTCCCAAATCCCTCAATCCGAAATCCCTTTCAACATTCCGGATAATTGGAAGTGGGTAAGATTGGGGGAGATAGCGGAAACAATGTTGGGTAAAACATTGGATAGAGAAAAAAACACAGGTGAATATTGCAACTATCTTTGTGCAGTGAATATTAAATGGATGAAAATTGATTTTTCTGTATTAAAGCAAATTAGACTTGAACCAACTGACAAAGAAAAGTATAGGCTTAAAAAGGGTGATTTGCTTGTATGTGAAGGCGGTGATGTAGCGAGAAGTGCAATTTGGGAAGATGATAGTCGAGAAATGTATTATCAAAATGCTTTACATAGACTTCGTTTTTATGGTGGCATTAATCAGTATTATATTTTGTACGTCATCTATGTTAATAAACTTTCGGGATATATTGACCGTATTAGTAAGGGCGTAACAATCAAGCATTTTACCCAAGATTTATTGAAAAATCTTCTCATTCCTCTTCCTCCCTTATCGGAGCAAGAACGGATAGTCGCCAAACTCGACAGGTTGCGCGGTGCGCTTGGACGGGATTGAAAGGAGGGCGGATTATTTCACAATCTCCCAATATCCGCCCCTGTCGGGACCGATGCGGCGGATAAGACCATTGGCTTTGAGTTTTTCAATATTTTTCCGCACTCCTCGGTCCGACAATCCTGTTTCTTCGCACAATTCCGCAATGGTGATGGCAGAATTGTTTTTCATACACAATATAATTTTCTCGGCACTTGCTGACAAATTTTTCTCGGCACTTTTCTCGGCACTTTTCAGGCCACTTTTCCCGTTTTCTACGATGCTTTTTTCCGCCACTTTCCACGCACCAATCTTGTCCGACCCAACCCTTGTAATATATCCAAGTCGTTTTAATTCAGCAAGTTCGCGAAATATTGTCCGCTCTGAAAAATTGAATTTTGATACGATATATTGGGTAGTTACATTGCCATTTACATTGCCATCACTGCCATTTACATTGCCATTTTCAGGGCACTTTTTGGCAGTAATCTGCAATCCTTCTTTGATGATGGAGATGATATTTTTCTGTCTATCAGTGAGTTGTAAAAAATTTACATTGCCATTTACATTGCCATCACTGCCAACTTCGGCATCAAATGCCTTTTCGTTGGTGGTTATTGTGCTGTGATTCTGCGACTTAAAATAAATAGTGGTGCGGATGAAGTTGTTCATAAAGGTGAAAATATCCTTGCTGTAAACTTCCTGAATCCGTTTCATACCCGAACCGAGCGATTCCACCATATCAACGTCGCGGAAAACGCGCATTAGTTCCTTGTTGCGCGGCGCACTGATGCCACTGAAAAAATCGTCCTCAGACATACCAATTGGCAACCGTCCGGCAGATGTGATTTCGATGCGGTCAGAAAAAATCTCAAACTTCGGCGGCACTTCGTTGGTGTAAAAATCGTTGTGAACGATGGCATTGATTACAATTTCGCGCATAGCACGCTCATCCCAAAGCGGCGTATCGATGCGCCGTTTATAGGTAATTTTGCTACTAACATTGTTTTCAACTTTCAGTTTGTCAAGCACTTGGTCGGTGGCTTTGAGCAACGAACAAAAACCGTACTCATTGTTGGCAATAAGGTCAACACGGTCTGTGCCTGAATATTTTGCAACTTTTATCGACATACTGTTTTCGTCGGCAAGCAAATACGCAACGTAATTGAGGTCGCCATTGTCGGTAAGCAAGTCGAGATTTTCCAAAAAATGATCGTTTAGCGCAAGACCTTTGCTCTCGTAATAAATATGCAACTGACGGAATGTCAAGTTTTTACGAGGAGAACGAATGCTGCGCAACGAATTGCGTACACGGTGCGCGTAGAGGTCTTCAATCATTGCAGTTGTCATCGGTTCTGCCGCCGTTCCAACGCGGATAAAACAGCCCTTTTCCGACAGCCCGTATTTGGTTTTGTAATACGGTTTTTCGCTGCCCGACGCCACAAAAATCTTTATAACAGGCACACCGTCAATGCGTTCCATCAAAACATCAAACAATCCCATTGGCGACGGCAAAATGTTTTTTCGGATTCGGTCTTTAATTTTGAGCATATCGCCGTCAAGGTCTTTTACGCCGACGGGAACGCCGTTTTTATCAATTCCGATATACAAAATGCCGCCCTCCCTATAATTGAGGAAGGCTATAATCTCCTTCTCCAAATCAAGGGAATCGTTGAGTTCCTGTTTAAACTCAATACGGTTGGTCTCTGTTAGATTTTCGGGCATTGTTTTGATATTTTTGGCAAATATAACAAAGATTTTTGAATCAAGGAAATTTACCTCTCCTCGCACCTGACCATCTCCCAACCCTTGAACACCATTGCAATCTTGTGCAACTGCGTTCCTTCGGTCATATTCTGAATCTTTTGGTCGGCGGCGTAAATGGACAATTGAGCGGCGGCTTCGGACATTTTGTCTGAAATGTCTTTGTCGGATGAGTTGGTATTAACATACTTAAACTCAACAATATAACTGTGCTTAACATCTTTAAACCTGTGGTCGGGCATTAGGAAAATATCGCAAAAACCGTGATTGAGTTCGATTTCGGGACACATCAGATAGTACGGACAGAGCGAGAGATACGCCATAAAATAGCCTTGAATGTTCCTTTCGCCTTCGATGGAGTTTCGGGCAGAAGAACATTCTTTGTATTTTTCGGCGATGTACGAAAACATCTCCTTCCATTCGCCAAACATTGCGGTACTGTCGAAAGTGTCTTGCAAATGCGAGATGTTGACCTTCGCGCTTTTGTCGTATTGGTTGAGAATATAGCGGTAATACTGTTTGCGGATGTTGTTGTTTGGTATCGAAAGTTTCATCCGGAATCCAAAACTACCCCTAATAGTCAACATTCCGTAATAATACATCAATGATACAAAGTTCTCGTCGTCAATGAGTTCCGTTGCGGGAAAATGCTCCTTTACCACGCCCAACACATATTCCTCGTTGGCGGCCTTGTGAATAAGGCTGTCGCGGAGGTCGTTGCCCATCAGTTTTTCGAGTTTTACAAGATGGTCAAGTTTGCCGTAATCCATCATCGAGTTGGGCGCGGTCATATCGTCAGGGAAAGTCCCTTCTTTCATATATAATTTCAAGTAATACAGCACCATCATACCGTTGTACATCGATGGTTCATTGTTGTTGAAACTCCTCAATGAAAAACAGAAATTGTTGCACCACGGCTTGATTGTAGAAATAATAAAGTCGGTCTGTTGCTGCAAATCGCCTTTAATCATTCCAACAGAGTGATAATATTTTATCATCTCCTTGACCTCCGTTTCCGAAAAACCGAGCAATTGATTTAAATCCGAATCCTGAGAAACGTAAGATGCTATGTTAAATCCGCTTGACAAATCGTCAAGAGTAACGGGCGACACACCCGTCAGGAAAATTCTCTCAAAACCTACTTTGAATTTTTTGAAAAGTTCCCTGTAAAAGCCCTCGCCGTGGGTAATCGCCAAATAGACTTTTTCGTCGTGGAGCGAAAGAATCGTATTGGTAAAATTGTCGTATTCGTCTACAATCAGGTAGAGGCGGTTGCCGTATTGTTTTGCAGCCGAAGTAATCATATTGATTCTTTCGGTAGGAATTTTCTCGTTTTTGATGTCGTCGGCAAAGCCTTTATAATACATATCTTCGTATTTTTTGGCGAACTCCACCATACGGTTGCCACAATAAATATCAAAATATTCTTGGACTTTATCGATGCTGCCATTCACCAACGAAAAATCCAACTTCATCACTTGATATGCACCTCTGCACTCGGTAGGATGCTCGTGAATCCAAAGTCCTGAGAAAAGTTCGTCGAAACGGTCTTTGTTTTTGATGTCGTAATAAGCCTCCAACATACTCACAAACAGGCTTTTACCGAACCTCCTCGGACGTCCGAAAAACAAGTATCTGTCGCCGCCCTCCAAGACGGAGATAAACTGTGTCTTGTCCACATAATAAAGGTTGTCGCGACGGACTACCTCAAAATCATTGATGCCCGAAGGCAGGAGTTTAATCTTTTCCATAATTTCGACTGTTTTTTGGATTCGACGCAAAGTTAAGAAAAAAAGTTTGAAATGCCAATATTTTTTTACCTCACCTCCACATCTCCATACCCCATTCTTTCTCCCTTCGCCAACTTCTCTGCCTCGAATCTCAAAACCCTGACTTTTGCCGCGTCGAAACGCACGCTTTGCCAAATTGGATTGTTGACGATATTAGAAAATTCACCTGAGGAGAGTTTTGTCCAATTGTTCCAATCCGTTGAACCATAGAGCGTATAGTGCGTGATTGTGCCGTTGCCGTCTTGGGGCGGAAGGTAACGAAATTCGGTGATGGTCTGTTCGGTGTCCCAATCGATAAACATCTGTTTTGGGCTGCCGAAGAAAATATGCAAAGACGACGATTTTTTTTCGCCGCTGTCGGGAATGTCGGGCGTGAGTTCGGGCGCAAGATATACGCCCAACTTTTTGATTATCGGTGTCGCCTTGGATTCCAAAACCGTAAACCTCAGTTTCGTGGTTGCAATAGTGGGGAAACAAATAATGCGGCGGTGTCCGATGGTTGTAAGTCCGTCGCCCTGTTCCACAAGAGAATCCCGGAGCGGTTGCCACTGATTGTTGACAAATGCTTCAAGCGAAAATTTCTTTACTCGCTGCCCCAATGCTATGTCCTCTTCGGCAAGAAAACGGTTGACTTTTACCGACTTGCCAAAATCAAGAATTGTAGATTCGCCATCGTTTTGGGTTGCAAAATCCACTCGTCCCTTGTCGAAAACATCGTTAATCATTTTGGCAAACGCAATGCCGCGAATACTGTCGTTTGGGTGGATGCGACCATCGGGCGTTATCGGAAAATTGAGCAACAACGTGGAATTGCGCCCAACACTTTTGTAATACGTGTCCATCAGTTTTGAGAGGCTCTTGACGTGTTCGTTTTCGGCATCGTGGTAAAACCAACCCGGACGTATGCTTGTGTTGGTTTCGCCGGGACACCACACGTCGCCGTCCTCCACTCCGTAATGCAACATTTGGTAAGGCACTTCGCCCGTGCGGTAAAGTAGGCTCCAATTGGTCTCGCCCACATTGCCCGCCTCTGTGCCAACCCAACGCAGGTCGCCACGGTCGCCGCCATCGTTCCAAATAACGCATTTGGGCTGCAACTCGCGAATCATTCGGTAGGTTTCGGGCCATTGGTAATAGGTTGTGCGGTCGATGGTGCGAGTTTCGTTTGCACCGCCGTAATAGCCGTCGCCGCCGTTAGCACCGTCGAACCAAACTTCAAAAATGTCGCCGTAATTTGTCAAAAGTTCGCGCAGTTGGTTGCGGAAATATGTGATGTATTCGGAGTGTCCGTAGTCGGGATGGTTGCGATCCCACGGCGAAAGATAGACCGCAAATTTCAACCCCTCCTCGCGGCAGGCTTCGGCAAGTTCTTTTACAACATCGCCCTTGCCGCCCTTCCACGGCGCATTTTTAACGGAATATTCGGTGTAAGCCGACGGCCACATACAGAATCCGCAATGGTGTTTGGCGGTGAAAATAATGCCCTTCATACCCGACTGTTTGCAGACCTTAGCCCATTGGCGGCAGTCGAGATTTTTGGGGTTGAACAGGCTTACATCCTCGTTGCCGTACCCCCACTCTTGGTCGGTGTAGGTATTGAGCGAATAATGTATAAAGGCATACATCTCCATCTCCTGCCACTGCAATTGGTTTTCGTTAGGCAGCGGCGGACAAGGTGCAGGCGGTGTGTCGCTGCACGAGGCAGAGAAAAGTGCCGATATTAAGATAGCGATTATGATATAATTGGGTTTCATAATGATTTGTAATTGTTTAGGGGCAAAGATAATGATTTTTGTGGAATCAAGCAACAATCTGTGAAAACAAAATTGGAACACAGATTTATTCCACGATTATACACCCGTCAATCGTCCTTTCTTTGCTCGAAAAATTGACACCAATCTTCCAACCATACATTACGTATGAAAAACATTTTGACAATCAATGAACTTTATTCTAATTTTTGTCGAACACACGTAACCATTCTAAAAACTTTTTTAAATTTGTACCTTAAAAAAAGAACACTATGTCAGACCAAAAAATTCAAATAAGGAACAACACTATGAATTGTATTGTGTTCACCAAACAAAATTCACAGGACACGATAGAAGCGCGCGTCCAAAACAATAATGTTTGGCCCACCGCCACCTTCACCTTCCGCCACTTCTCTATCCGCCAAGACAACACCGCCATGAAAGCCGGCACCGACGGCGTACTCCTCGGCGCGTGGTGCGACGTGGACGGTGCCATCCAAATCCTCGACATCGGCACAGGAACAGGACTTATTGCACTTATGGCGGCGCAACGCACTGAAAATACAATAGTTACAGCCATCGAAATAGACCAAGACGCATATCATCAAGCATTAGAAAACATCTACAACTCCAAATACAAAGACCGCATCACTGTAATCAACACTGATTTCAGAGATTATTGCAACAGCAAACACCTGACATTCAGCCATATCGTCAGCAATCCGCCATTTTTTACGGAAACTACCGGCAGCCCCAACAAGAAACGGATGTTGGCGCGACAGGCGGAGTCGTTGCCGTTTGATGTATTAATAAAAGGTGTGGCAAAACTCCTGATGCCCGGCGGCAAGTTTTCGGTGATAATTCCGTGGGGCGAAAAACTGGATTTCGTGCGGCTTTGCGCGTTAAACGGACTGCATCTCTGCCTAAAAACCACCGTAATCTCCCGCGAAGGGCGCGAACCAATACGCGCACTCTTGACATTTTCAAATGAAATCCTGCCTTTGACTCAAAATTTTCTCACAATCCGCGACCGCGATGGAAATTACACAATGCCCTACAAATGCCTGACGGGGGATTTTTACCTTAAATTCTGAAAAAATATACGACTTAACAAAAACTTAACATAAAAAAGTTGCACGTTCTCCTGCATATTTATACATTTGCATCAACTAATAAAGCAAATGTCTAACCAATTAAATTTTGAAGATTATGGCAACAATCATCACAATCGCAGCAGTAGCCGCCGCAGTAGTGGCAGCAGTAGTCAACGGCTTGGACAACAACAGCAAGTTTGACTCGCACAAGTCGAATTTCAAGATTGAAGGCGACAGCCTGGTATTCTAACCTTTAAACACAGAATATCATGCAAGACGCAAGCA
>JAEEGL016575884.1_pt1 | contig 13637 bp, 13 predicted proteins | sample 9134231 | NCBI WGS metagenome assembly JAEEGL01 (sample SAMN16246548, study PRJNA631951) | gut metagenome | biome: gut microbiome; feature: rumen; material: fiber-attached | host: Bos | place: Iran: Karaj | collected 2018-10
ATATCCATCTTCGTCAGCAAAATAGCGACCATCAGGATAGAGTGTCCAGCACAAGGTGATAAGTCCATTTCTGCAATCGTTCCAACGGCTGATTCCTCCATACTGAATCAGACGCAGACGAGCATTGTGACTATTATCCAGCTTTTCTATAGCATCAAGATCAATTTCTTCATCTGAGAAACCAACTAGTTTCCCTGGCTCAGATATTTTTCTTGTTTTTCCTGTAGTCTTATTCACTAGATACCTACCATCTTCTTTATCAACAACAAGCATCAGGTCTTCCCCCCATGGATAACAACGGCAACCTTCTAGTTTTTCAATACCGTGAATGAAAAACATCTCATCTTTGGATTCAATCTGTACCATACTTATTTTATTTAGTGATTACTTACTCATCTCATTAATAATCTCTTTTCTCTTTCTGAACACATCTACAGGCATCGGTTCCTTTCCATTCTGTTCAGTCCAATATTTATATAGAGCATTCAAAATACGCATAATCTTACTGGTATTCATGCCCTTCTCTTTACGATACCCTCTTATTTGAGGTGGCGTAATACCCTTATCAGCAGCATAGAACATCCAATAAGTACAGAGTGCGATGTCTGTCCGATGTAGTCCCATAGCACATGCTATGTAGAAATCCCCTTGGTCAATCCTTTCACAGAATACCGGGAATAGTTCTGCCATTTTTACAATGGTCTCGTGATCGTTGTCTATTGGATAATGGAAATAGTCCACCCCAAATTGACGACAAAGCTCAGGATATCTGTCAGCTGAGTAGTCCTTTCGCAAGTCTATCACCTGCTTCAATCCCGCCGCCACAATCGTCTTCCATGCATATGCCTGTTTATGCGACGATATGGTTCGCCCCCTTACACCTCCATAGACAGGTGCGATGTCTGGAATTTTTGTCTGTAATATTCGTTCTACGTCCATCATCTAATCAAAATCAAATCGGTCATCTGGATCAAAAACTTCGGCATCTTGCAATAAATCCTCGAAAGCCATCATACACTTGTTGATAATCTCTTCAGACTCTAAAGTGCTAAGAACTGTATTGACATCCTCATACATAATAGGTCTTTCGGTTTCCAAACCTTTACTTGGAGAACAGACCACACAACATAACATCATCTTTTTCATTTTTTCTTCTTTGAGGGCAGGATTGCACTTGAAAGCGAATATGAATTGTTCGCCATCTTTTTCAAAGAGTTCTGAAACGTAATGATGTTCAACACTCCAGGTTTCCTTTGGAAACTCAGGTATCTTTATCTTTGCGCTTTCAACAAGTTTTTTTACGCACTCTCTTATCTGAACAATAGTCAATGATACAACAGCCATAATAGTGTCTTCTTTAATTATTTTGCAAATTTAGGAAAACTAATCCAAAGTTCAGTAACCTAAGACTTTCTCTTAACTTCAATTAAATAACTGTGTCTTCAATTAGTTCATACATAGTGTACTCTGGGAACCATTTATCAAGAATGGCATCTACCTTTGCCTCCATTTCTGGAGTAATGTTCTTGCAAACACGATTGTACGTGACGGAAAAAGAGGCTATTTCATCAATCCATCCGATAAACGGCAACCGCTTGGCATCCAAAATATCTATTGGCAACACTAAATACGACAGTGTTGAAAAAATCAACATCTTGTCGCTACGAGGCGTCGCTTTCGACAACAATACATAGTACAATAGCAATATGGTTCTTGTACTAGCTCTACCAGCCTTTCTGGACATATTTCTAATTCTGTACCAAAGGACGTCATAATTAATAACACTTGTTCTACACATATTATCTCTCTAATTTGTTTATTATGGTGATATAGAGAGCTATTTTTCCTAATATCTATCACCTTCTATATCTTTCCTTAGAGGTATAACTGATTATTCACTTACTCCACTCACTTAATACAATGGTTTCCATTACAGAAAAGCAATCTGGCATATTAAGTATAAAGAATCACATCACATTCAAAATACTTTAGTGATGCGATTCCTTATATAAAAAAATGAGCTTAGGTGTTAAAAACAATATTTAATAATACAAAAATTCGGTATTAATAATTATTTCATCCTCCTTAAAAATTTAAACAACTCATCCTCGTCATAACTAGATATTTTCCCTTCAGCATGCATCTTACGAACCCATGTTTCCAATTTAGAAATATAATAATGATCATAATCACCAGATGAGTTAACTAAATCATGAGTGTAAGGTATATCATAACTTCTAATGTAACAATGATAATTCAAATAACTTTTAAAATCCTGAAATGCTTGATCTTGTGATGCTGATGCCCCTGTAAATGAAGGTGCACTTTTATCATTGTCTTCAAATAATGTATTCAAATCTACTGAAGAATCTTTTTCTAAATCCATATTAATCGAATTCTTCTGAGGAGATAATGACGATGACTGATTTGAATCAACACTTATGGATGTTGATTTCATATCATTTTTATCTTTTAACCGTTCTGTTATTAAATCAAATACTTCCTGATTTGAATTGGATGGCTCATTAGAGTAAGTATTGCCTTCAGATTCTTCATTATTGAATAATAACGAGTTTTCTTCCTCCTCATCATGTTCAATTTGATCTTCATAATATTTGTAATCTTCTTCCATAATAAAATAATTAGTAAATTATAAACATGCTAAATCGGTGTACTTGTTATAAGCAAGTTTCGCAATGTATCTTTTTTTCTCATTCATTATTATATTACTCTGACCGAACCAATAATTTAACCGATTTACATCAAAGCTTTTTTTAGTGTTTGAGAAAAGCTCTTTCAATTCAACATATTCTTCCTTTGTAAATAGACTTTCGTTTTCTAATAGCAGCAACAAACATTGGAAATATTTATTTATATTTCCGCATTCTTGAAAAAGCTTTTCTAATTGAATTTGACAATTATGAATCTGATTCGCTATTTCATCTAAAGAGAGGGTTGACTTTATGATAAAAGGCCCATGATTACAATTCAAAAAATCCCATATTACTAGAAGGGCTCGTTGTATAGAATTCTCGACTTTAATTTGTTGGCTTCTTTTAAAAAAAAGCGAATCTAGAATTTCTTTCAAATAATCAATTCCAGAAAGGTCATTAATTTTGTTTATGGCATCATTTATCTCATTTTCATATAAAAGTTTAGCAATTACAGCAAAACACCTAAAGGGCATCTCTTTGGGATATATTTTCTTTCTCTCATTCAATGATATATTTATACCAGGAAGATTATCACGAAAATAATATTGAGGCCCCCTTAAAGCTATGGAACAGAGTAACTCCTTGGATGGTATCTTAGAAAGGACTCTTTTTATTTCTTGAGATTCGTTTATAGAAGGCAAATAGAATTTCAATCCTGCAGAAATGGGTATTACACAATTAACATATTTTGATAGTTTGTCATATCTCTCACGCGCATTCTCAAAACGGTTCTCGATCCTCTCATCACTTAAATCTATCTGAGAAAGTACACCAATTGTATTTATGCTTGAATTGATTCCTCTACTACTTAAAAAACTATCGATAAAATCAACATCGCTCTCATGAGTGACATCACCTAAAAGAAGAACGACTGCATCCGCGTTATTTGACAAATTGATAGTTTGCTCTTTATGACGATTACGAAGTCCTAAGTATAATTCTGTTTGTTCTTGATGAGCATTCCCACATTCTCCAACAACGGCATCTATACCAGGTGTATCTATTAAAGTAACATTTTTTAGACATTCATCATTAAGATAATAAGTTAGACTTTCAATCTCTGATATTTTATTGATTATTTCGTCAGAATTACCTTGTAAAGCATCTAATTCTTGTCTTGATATCCACTCTTTTTCCCCTGATACATACTTACATAAAATAGGAGTTTCCGTATTCTCTGGATTACCATATTCAAAAATGTTTATTGTAGCGGTTGTTTCTGAGATACCGACCTTCGCATAATCTCCATTTAGTAAGACATTGATTAAAGTACTTTTACCTGCCTTGACCCTACCTGTGATCGCTAATCTACAGGGCTTTGACAATTCCTCTATAGAGGATTTTAGAGCTACTATATATGTCTCAGGACAATCGAACTGAGAAAACAAAGAAAGCAATTCACTTAATGTTTTATATGTCGTTTCTGTTAATGAAGATTGATATTTCATGACAATACTTATTATAAGTCTAACTATCTTTATAGCCACCCCAAACGTCTAAGTCATCAGATGAGAGATCATTAATCTTGCTTATTTCAGAGTCCGTTATTTCTTCTAAAGATGTAGGTTGTTCTACCTTAATATGTTCTTCTGTTCTAAACTGCTCCTTTAAAGCAGACATCGTTTTCCTTCTATCTTCTTTGTTCTTTTCAAAAATATCTATAGATTTTGAATTATCAATCTCAGAATAAGGCTCATCGACATCATTGAAATGTATTTGTTTGTGAGACATAGTATCCATTGCATCATCCTTAATAGGATGTACAGAATATCCGCATTTAGCAGCAAAAGCTCTTAGAAAAGCTTTTGTAGAATACCCGCATTGTTTTAGTCTTTTATAAATTAATTCCACAATTTCTCCTTGTTCTTTTTCATTCTTTGAATTTGAATTACGTCTAGGACTATCTTTTTTATCTTGCTTATAATCATTTTGTGAATGACTATTAATTTGACTATTGGAGTTCAGATTTATGTCAAACAATGTATCATTTCCGATAATAGATATGTTTTTAAACGCAATCATACTATGTTTAAGGACATGCTCAGAATTATTCAGATTAAGAACAAAATCTACTTTATTTTTGGTAATAGCAGATAAGAAAAGACTTTCAGGTGTAATGTCTTCAGGAAAAACTCTACACAAATAATCGGAATCATTCATTAGAACATTTGCATTATTAATGCATTCTTTTGAATCGATAGTTATCTCCTGTATTACACTATTTGTTTTATTCTCATCTTTCCGCTGTAAATCCCAAAGTGGAGATACATATCTTCCAAAAATATTTTTGTAAAAGGTCAAATCAAATAATTTTGTTCCGATACTATTATCAAGTGAGTTTACGACAACACCAAAAAAACCACGAATAACCCTCTTTTCGTTAGCAGATTCAGTAACACCAAGAATATTGTTGTAACATCCCACACCTATCAATACTAGATTATTTTCTTTCATCATTGACCATCGTGGAGCCAGAATTCTGCCATTATTGAGGTTATCGGTGTTAACTACTTCTCTGGCAAAATCGATAAACTTTTCCCTTACAGGACTAGGCAAGAATGATTTATCAGGAGCATACAACAATCTGTAGTCAAACTTGTCCAGACGCGTATATATAAATAAAAAAGCCTTCATATTTACAATTTAACTAGTGACCCATTAATGTAATATTTGCAATCTTTAGAAAAGAGACTTGTGGTTAAGCTTAAGTCATGTTCCAATTGCTTTATTTTTTTTAGTTTTTCTCTTTTCAATTCCTCATAATTTTTAATATTTTGCCGCATTTCTTCCTTATCTTCTCCTTTCCACCATCTTTCTAAACCATTATGTCCTTCTGCAATTCTCAAAGCTTCTTCTTCTTTGAGTGAACTTGACGTTAAGGAAGCAAGAATCTGCTTTTCTTCGCTAATCGCTGAATTAAGGAAATGATACATATTAAAAACTATAGGAATGTGAATATTTCCTTGTTGCGGATCTCCAAAGACCGTTCCGGTGACATTTGCACCTTGTACTCCTCTTCCTAGATTTTCACCAATACATACTGGTACAATCAGAACTTTCATATTGTTACCGGGCTGAAACAACGGTGAATAAATATTTTCAACTATCTTATAAGCATATTCCTTTTCTGTAGATGACAAAAGATCTGACTTCGTTATAACAATTGTTACTGGTATTTGTGACAATTTATTTTTATTACGTAAAAAAAGTTGAGTTAAAACCTCCAAATCCTCTTCTAAATCCTCAGCGTCTTCAGTATCATGAAGAATATCTTGAATAGTATCAGCTGGAACAAACAGAAGAAGACCATCAGAAGACTGAAGATAGTCGTTAAATTCTTTACGAAATTTAGTATCAATTTCATTCATACTAGTAAGTGAACCTCCACGAAAATCTTTCCAATAGAAATCCATAATGGGTCTTAGATTTAATGAACAATCAAAGTGACATTCTGTAACTTTGTCATTTGCAGTTCCTTCTGGCCATTTCATTTCCCTACGAATGAGTCTCCATCCCATTGAGAGTTTATCACGCAGGTCGTCATCAATAGCGATGGCATTTAATCCATTGTATCCTTTAATCATAGTTTTGGCCATCGCATATATATAACAGGTTTTACCTGCATTTGACAGCCCGATAATGCTTAACTGTTTCATAACTAAAGTACAATTATTTTTTTATCTTCTTTTAGTTTATTTACAATCTTTTGTAAAATATTACTTAAAGCTTCAAGTTCTTCAAGCTTGTTTTTTTCACTTTGCATCTTTTCCATAAAATCGTCGGAATGCCATACACGTCCAATCCAACTCCGATCTTCATATTTCTGTATTTCAGAATTTATGTATGTAAGACGTTCTTCTACATAGTGATGTAATCCATAATTCAATGAGAAAAATAATGGAGCAGAAACGTTTGATATCCCGTCTGGTGAGACTTCCACCACTCCTATCATACAAACAGAATTTTTACTTTTTGCAATATTCTTGAGCAATGGAAAAAAGAAATCTATTCCAGGAGAATCGATTAAATCTGAATAGTTGTCGTAGAGGTCACCTTTGGTTATTACGAAAGAAACAGGATAATAATTTTCGTCTGAAGACTTATTAGATATAGCTTTCTGAATAGCCCACATTAAAACTTCGTATTCATCTTCTAATTCGTCATCTGTCATGCGAGTTATTTTTTCGCCATCCAAAAAAACTATTAATGCATCAGCATTGCTAATTCTTTTTACCAAATCTTCTGCATCTTTAGATGTTTTTGATGATTCTAACAAGGCACCTCCTCTATAATCATACCAATTGAAAGGAATTAAAAGCGAATTATCATATTGCAACCAAAATTTGTATTCTTCGGCTATATCTGTTCCTTCAGGATAGATTCCTTTTTCAACATTAATCCCAAGTTTTGTTAGTTTCTCCCTTTTTGTAGTATCTGACATCCATAGGCCAAACCCTTTAGGGTCATCGCCATAAAGCCTATACAATCCAGCCATATAACTAGTTTTACCAGATCGACTATGCCCTATCATTAAAATATTCATATCTATGACGTTTTTAAATGTTTTTTAAATTCTTCAACTATTGGATTTGGTGGATAATGCACCTTGTCTTTTCGATTACTCCCAAGATTTGATGAAATTCCATTAACTTTGGTATAATAATATAATGCACCTACCGCGACAGCTAAATCATCACCGCCAAAGAAATATGTTTTTGCATTAGGAAGTAATTCATTTACTGCTTCATTTACAACTTTTAGGCGAGAACTTCCGCCATTTAAGAACACAGAATCAATTTGCAAGTTGGAGTTGTTACATTTATCAACTACGCTCTTAAATAGTTTAATTGCTATATTTGTTTTAGGACGAATTATTTTTTTAAACTCACTATATGATAATGTTATTGCCTTTCCATTAAATGCAATTGTTTCTTCCAATGACTTCGAGAAAGAGATCTTCATCCTTGAACAGTGTTCCATTAGAATGGGAACTATATACTGGTTTTCTTTGTTGCCCAATTGCTTATGGATAAAATTATGCAATAAGAGATCAATATATTCACCACCACATTCAGACTTACTATGAGGAGGAAATACAAAACTAATTTTTTTGTTTTCGTCATACCATAAATAAGCCACATCTACGGTTCCACCACCATAATCAAATACTATCGCACCAGTATTAGCTGGAACATCATGTTTTTGAATGAAAGCATATGATGCGGCTATCGGCTCATCAATCAGACTAACATTAGAAAAACCACACATCTTTGCTGCATCTACCAAAATTTGCTTTTTTGTTGATTCAAACGGGTGAGCAGGATGGGTTAAAATAACGCTATCAAATATTAATCCAGATTGGTTTTCAGCAATTTCTTTAATTTTCAAAAAAATATCAGATACAATCTCTACAGACTTTTTAATCCTTCCATTTATAAAATATCCATTTTGCTCTCTTAATTCTGTTTTTATTTTCGATATAATGGATGAGTCTTGTTTGTTAGATTGTATTAGATTAGATAATGCTATCTCTCCAATTATTTTATTCTCATTACCTTCTATATTTTGGGCGTATTGTATCACAGTGGGAAACTTATATAATTTTGCATTATATTCATTTAAACCAAAACTTATAGGCACTGGCTGTGTAGTAGCATCCAAATATGCTGCTGCACAATATGATGTTCCAAAGTCTATACTTAATAAGGGCATAATCAAAACACTTTATAATAAACGTTCATTTCCTTAATAGTAGAAGTGATGGATTGCATTTTCTTTGCGACACCGTTCCAAAGCTTTTGTTGGTTAACCACTTTTACTCTATTGTCTATTATATTTGAGTCTACCAAGGAACGTCTTGCTGATTCCAATTCCGATTTTGCCCTACTATAGATATTCGTAACAGTGTCCATTGAACTATCTTGCAGAGATTTCTCAAATAATCTAAGAGCAGATTCATGTTTCCCATCCATCAGAGATGTTTTTGATAATTGATTGTAAATCTCAGCCAAAATTTCTTTTAGATGGTTTTTTATTTCTGTTTTTGCCTTTAAGAAGGCTTTTTCTTTAGCCTTCTTATTGCCATAAAACAGACCATATAAAATAGTACCTCCGCCTATTATCCACCCTGCGGGCCCTAAAAAAGCAGAACTGCCAACGATTGCAGCAACTGTTGAAGAAGATGCGGCTAAAGCTTGAAGAGCAAAGACACCAACAGTTGTTCCAAACACAGCAGTGAAATATTTTCCTCGCATGGCGTCAATTTTATCAGAAACTGTTACATCCATATTAACACTGAAATTGCTGTCGTCAATTGAAGGTAATTCTATTGCTTCATCAACTTTTAACTGGCATTCTTTATGGTAAATGGCAAGAACTGTCTGTATCTCAGAAATGGCTGTAGAACATAGTTCATCCCATTTGTCCGTTGCATCTTCTAACAACTGAGAACTATATAATTTTGCATTCTCATTAACATCGTCTGAAGACAATTTACTTGACAGAGATTCTATTTTTATATTATACTTAGAAAGCAAAGATGATTTTTCTGAATTAAACTCACTTTTTATATCAGATTTAAAACTGATTAAAATGTTGTTAACCTTTTCAAGTACATCACGTTGTTTGGAAAGCCCCAAATCTCTTTCAAGGTTTATAATATTATTGGTAATAGAATCTAATTTGTCTTGCCGTTTTTGGCTATCCAAATCATATTCAGATATTTGTTTAGTTAAAAATTGACTTACTCGTTTATAATATTTTGCTATACAATTATACGTAGTTACTAACCAAAAGAACTTCTGTCTATCAATTAATTCATTAATGGACTGGTTGACAGCTTCAAAATTTGACGTTTGCCTTAATAGTTCCGATACTTCTGTTGAATCAGCGTTGTTAGAATCTATCAATGACAAACTATCAATAGGAATAACCTTTTTACCAATAGATGGATTATCAGGAAAGTTTTCTTTCAACTGATTTTCTGAACGCTGAATCAAATTTCCTAGAGCTTCTACGCTGTCTGCTTGATCAGCTTTCGCCATAACAAATAGAACATTTGGAATTGCAGGAAGAGGTAAAATAGTATTTTTTACAAAATCTATATCAACTTTAACTATTGGATGCTTAGACGAACAAAGATATATAACAGCATCGGCTTGACGCATAAATTCACGTGCAATTTCGGTATGCTCCTTAAATGTTGATCCTATACCTGGAGTGTCCACAATTGTAACTCCACTAGGGAGATTTTTAATAGGTACCTTAATTTCTATAAAAACAATTCTTTTCCCAATAGACAAGTCGGATGATTTTCCTAATTGTGTACCATATGCAGACAAATCCTCCTTATTGATTTTAACTCTATCACCATTTTCATATACAATTATATAAGATTCTTCTTTAGAATTAATAATCTTAAAAACCTGAGATGTTGTCTCTTTATCAAATGTAGGCAGAATGTTTTGACCTATTATAGCATTAATAAATGTGCTTTTTCCTCGATTTACTTCACCGCTAACGACCAATGTGAAATCTGATTTATGCAAATTGTTTGAAAGAATCGACAATTCTTCTGGCAGTAACGGAAGGTTGTCAGAATTTTTGTTATTCCTTAATGAAATAACACTATCTACAATTTCGCTTAACAAAGCGAGATTAGAATTGAGCTTATCTTTAATTTCCATATTTACAGTCGTTTAAAGTTCATCGATAGTTACCGTTTCATCCGGGTCATTGCCAACTTGGGAACCATTTCCTGCATGAAGAGTTGAATCAGCTTCAAATTTTAGATTATCCGAGTTGTTCTCCTCCTCATTGATATCGTCTAAAGAATCGGTAAATGACTTTGATAGTTTGTTGTGTAGGTTGAAATTTTTAAGATCATGTGCCTTTTGATGTGCAATATCGGCTTTATTCATCATGTCTTCATAATGATCAAGAGTTTTTACACCGTCTTGCGTAAACTTTTCCAGAGATTCAATGTACTCATCAAGCGCATCTATATAATCATCCACATTTGGTACTATCTCATTATGGAATTTCTCAAAAGGCATTTTCCCCATAAATGAAACATGGCCTTTCTCATAATCAAAATTAATCATAGTATCGGAATTAAATTCTAATGGTGCTGGATTGTCGGTGGCAACCATAAAAAACTCTGAGTCATTCCAAGCCGATAAGAAACGATCATAAGGACATTCAAACAATGTTTTCCCCGTTCCAGGATCAGTTAAAACAACCATTGTGTTTTTAGGGTCTGAAGTGTCAATCCCCGAAACCAACATTGCGTGATTTGGCGTTTTGCCAATTAGGAATTCCTTAATAGACTGCCAAAAGGGATTTCCATATAATTCATCTATATCAACTCCAACAATGACTTTATGTCCATGTCCTAATTCATCCACCAAATTAAAAACATTAGCATTGTCAACACGATGATTTGGCACATTATGCAAATTGAGTAGATTGCCTACATCCTCAATATCTGTTCCTTGTCCTTTTGTATACCAGCCATGAGATGTTGCTTCATCAATTAATTCTGATTGTGGAATCACTATACCAAAGGAACGTAACACAAGTTCTTGGGAACGAATCGCACAAGTGTCTTGTTCCCACTGATATGTATTAGGATCAAAATCAATATTTTTAGGCTCCAAACCATATTGTTTTTGAGCCTCCTCAATGCAAGTTTGTCGAGTCTGTTCCATAGAATCACTTATTTCTTCAATATTTGACATTATATTATTATCCGAATAAATACCCAAATTTGGCAGTTCGAAATCTTGGTTTGCGATTTCATCAGGCAGCACAATCTCGTCATATGATGCTAATGTGTCATCTATCACAGAACTTGCATCTAAAAGTTGATTCAATGTATTATCATGCTCTGCCAATTTCGAGATTTGTTCCATCTCACTTTGAGAGAGATTACCATCGAGGAAAGCGGCAAACTTCTCAATACTTGGGAACGAATGTCTATCCATGCTTTACCTCCTTTCTAAAAATACGCACATATTGCTCTTTTGCGAGTTTGTGCTTGTTGTAATAATTATCCATTGTCATTCCTAAAGCTTCAGCGGCTTCTTCATTTGTCTTCTGCTCAAGATAACGCAATCTTATGAGATCACTATATCTCCTATTTGGCATCTGTTTAAGGATAGCCAAAGCATCCTGATAGTTGAGATTGCTGAAATCAATTTCTATAGAGCCATAGATCGCATCTAATCTATCACCGCCACTATCTTCTTCACCGTTTCTCTCCGTTGAAAGAGCTAATGGCTCATATAATGGCATACGCTTTTTTAACTTATATTTGTTGTAGCAGTAATAAAGGCACGCCGACTTTAACCAACTCCTTAATGTACTTTCGCCCTTGAAATTTTCCATTTGGCACTTGCCTGTAGATTTACTTGGGGCAAGAACAACTAGATATATTTCGTCCATAAATTCCTTACAACTTTTACAATCGGTGTAATAGTTGTCATATATAGATTTGAAAAGAGGATAGCACTGCTCATAGTAATAGCGTCGGGTAACTCTCTCATCCCGATTGATGAGAGACTTGGCAATTTTGAGGTCTTCCGTATATATGCGCAATTCCGACATTTTTGTTCGCTTTAGTAAGTAATAATCTCATTTTTGCGAATGAACCACTAATCTGCATACATAGAGAATGTGAGCAAATAATTCTTTTGGTGGATCTTTCGAGAAGTCGGCGATAAAGATACGAACAATTTGGGAAATATGAAAACAAAAGCGGCGCAAAATAACATAAATTAACAAAACCGCTTACGCTGCTAAAAAATCCCCCAATACTTTAGGAAAAAAGTCTGTGAAGGAAGCTAACAACTAAAGAATCATCAATGATCAATGTAGCCCTCAGAATATGCTATTCACTGTTCCGATTATACCACCAAGAAGTGCTCCAAGCCAAACAATGGCCTGAAGTTCTTTGTTCATCACAGAGAGGATAATACGTTCTGACTCGTCCATATCCATCTCATTGATACGTTCACGGATAATACGACTGATATCAATAGTGGAAAGAATCTTTGGCAGATGAACAGAAATGATCTGCCTGTAGCCATCAAGAAGGATATGGCGCAGTTGCGACAATTGCTCATCGTGATCTCTGAGTAATTCGCAGACTTGCGTATCAAGAAGTTTGTCTGATTCCTGCCCAATAAGATTGGTGATGATTTCTTCGGAATTGTTGCTGATAATCTGGTTGATGTGCTTAGATAACAGATGTTCAGCAGGCTCTTGAAGGAGAATCAGGAATTGCTCTGCGTTGAAGGCAATGCCTAACAAGCTGTTCTCCATCTTGCTTATGGCATGTTCCACTGCTGCATGAGCCAACATGTTGCCAAGGTTTGAGTCGGCAAGACGACCATGAATCTGGGCAGCAAGGTCACTACCTGCATCAGACTGGATCTTAGCAAGATCTTGGCTCGATATAAAATGTCCAAGGAACTCGCGAAGTGTCTCGTCATTTACCTTCTGACGCGAAATGAAGGTGTCGTATTCATCTCCTATCTTTGTCAGCATATCCTCAGAGAGGAGGTTCTTTTCCAGAACTTCCTTGTTCATCAGGTTCTCGCTGATGGAACTGCCGACGGTTTCAGCAATACGTCCTCTTTCCTTTGGAATGAGGCCAGGGGTGAACGGTAGTTGCATTCCAAAGATGTATTTGGGCTGGTGCGGACGGAACATTAATTTTATTGCGATCCAGTTCGTAAGACCACCGATGAGAAAGCCTGTGGCTGGTCCTATGAGGTAAGATAGTTCAATATTCATATTTTAATAATTTGTTCATTCTTGTGCAAATTTACATAATATCACTCAAATTATCGTTTCCTGATATCGTTTTATAACGAAAATTAAGTTCATCAGATGATTATTTAGGCATCGCGAGACATCTTA
>JAEEGL016697807.1_pt1 | contig 13637 bp, 11 predicted proteins | sample 9134231 | NCBI WGS metagenome assembly JAEEGL01 (sample SAMN16246548, study PRJNA631951) | gut metagenome | biome: gut microbiome; feature: rumen; material: fiber-attached | host: Bos | place: Iran: Karaj | collected 2018-10
AATTGCAAACGAGGAGCACGGCCTCGGGCGAGAGCGGGACGTTCTCGACCTCAAGAGAGCGGAAGTCTGTCTTGACGAGCATGTCCTCCTTGCCGTAAAGCGATGAAATCTGATCAAGGAGACCGCACTTCACGCCGGCGAATGTGTGCTCCGCCTTCTGCCCGATCTTGGCAGCTTCAAGCTTTCCAAGTTCCAGACCGTAGCGGGCGGCGAGGGCGAGGGCGGTTGTCGTTTCCAGCGCGGCGGAGCTGGAGAGGCCGCTTCCCTGCGGGATGTCGCCGAGGAACATGCCGAAATAGCCCTGCGCAAGGGGCGCCTTGGCCAGAAGGCCCGCATGGACGCCGAGGCAGTAGTTCGCCCAGGTGTCCTCGGTCACGGGTTTGGGCGAGGAAACGTCGAAGGAAACCTCGTGCATGAGGTCGCCTGCAACGAGGCGGCAGAGCGGGCCGTCGACTGGGGCGACGGCGAAGAAGGTGCCATAGTTGATGGCGGCGGAGAGGACGAGCCCCTCGTTGTAGTCGGTGTGGTTGCCAAGCACTTCGACACGGCCTGGCGCGTAGGCTACGGCTGTTGGCTCGCATCCGAAATGGGCGCGGAATTTGGCGAGAAGTTCGTTCTTGAGGACGATGTTCATCTGGTTCTCCAGCAGGAAAATTCTTGAATGGTTCTTGGACAAATATTATAGTAAATCTAGAGGCGGCTTTCAAACCAGTTGACGAAACTTGAAAAATAGAGTATTATTATTCTCACGATTTTCGCCAACTTAGCTCAGCTGGTAGAGCAGCGCATTCGTAATGCGCAGGTCCTGGGTCCGAATCCCTGAGTTGGCTCCATCTTTCAGCTTCCTGCAAGCCACGGCTTGCAGGAAGCGTTTTTTTCGGGGCACCTCTGCAGAACTGCTAAAAAAAATAAATGACTATTAACTATCAATTGCGGTATCATTATTAGCATGAACTCGAACACAACGCATCTCGTACCGCATCCGTCAACCACATCGTTGATGAGGTTTGCCACACTTGCGCTAGCGGCCTTCAGCCTTATGGTGCCGCCTTCATCTTCCGCCGAGGCTTCACTAGAAGAACTCCTTTCCCCCTCTGACGAGAGCAGCCAGTCGCTATCCGAACAGCTACCAGGCAATGATTCCCGCACGTCGTCCTCCGGGCAGCAGCCACGTACCCATTCCAGCCATTCCTATCATTCTAGCAGGGGTAAGGGATTTCTTGAGTTTTCCGGCGGAGGGCTTGACGCGTTTTTTAGAGCCGGTTGCGACCCACGGATATTTGTCGTATTCGCTGGCGCTGCCGCCAGTTTTTGCGCATACGAACTGCTTGTGCCGTTTGACTGGATGCGCAATGGAACTGTCAGTGACTACCTCAACCAATCGCCATCGACCTCGACTGAGGACGCAGGAAGCATCTGGCCGTTCGGTTTCGGACTCGTCCTGGACAGCCAGTTACCAGGCGAAGCCGCAAGCGTCGCGTTCGCGGACATAGGCGTTCTCACCGTCCGCCATGCCAACGTATACGGCATACAGGCCTGCGGCCTGAAGGCGGCGGTGACGGACGACTGCGCAGGATTAAGCGTGGGGGGCCTCTTCGCCGCGGCTGAAAACGTCTACGGCATACAGGTCGGCGGCCTGCTTTCAAGTTGCCGGTCGGACATCTACGGGCTCCAAGTTGCCGGCTACGCCAATGACACGCCGGGGATATGCACCGGAATGCAGGCGGGACTTGTCAACATGGCCGGCAATGTCTACGGGATGCAGGCCGGCTTCACAAATCGCGCCAAAGATGTCTCGGGCATGCAAATCGGCGTCGTCAATGTGGCGCAAAACATGCGCGGCGTTCAAATCGGGCTTGTCAACATCATCAATGACAACGGGGTGCTTCCCGTTTCCATGCTGTTCAACGCAAGGTTCTAGGGGCGGCCCCCTGTAATCGTCGGCCTATGCCATTCCCAGATAGGCCTCTTCCAGCGACTGTCCGCGAGCGACGGACAGGACATCGGTCTGCGCGAGAAGCGCGGGCAGGAGACGGCGGTTGACCGAGGCGACGTCATCGGTCTCGGGGCGGAAACGGCATGTCAGGGTGTGCTCCGATTCCGACCACTCGAACGAAGCATCGGGTACGGCAGCCTCGATGGCGGACATGTCGGCTGGACGTGCGGCAAGGGTATAGACGACGCGTCCCGACACCTGCGTGATAGAACCAATCGGCGAAACTGAAGTGACGCGTCCGGCTTCAACGAAGGCCGCATGCGTGCAGATGACCTCGATGTCGTGCAGGTTGTGCGACGAGACAACAATTGTCCGTCGTCCGCGACAGGCGGCGATGAAGCGCCTCATGCGCGCGCACTCCGCCGGGTCGAGGCCGTTGAGCGGCTCGTCGAGAAGCACGACCTCTGGATTGCCCACGAAGCACTGCGCCAGCATCACGCGCTTGCGCATGCCGTGGGAAAGGGAGCGGATGGTCGCGTCGGCGCGGTCAGAGAGGTTGACGGCGGCCAGCACGTCGGCGGCGGACTTGCGCGCCGCCGCAGCGCTTAGCCCTTGAAGCCGTCCAAACCGGTAAAGCAAGTCGCGGGGACGCGACTCCAGCGGAAGCTCTGAGTCTTGCGGGAGAATTGCAAGACGTCCCGAATGGATCCGGGCATCAAAGGCCCCCTTCCCCAGCACGTCGATTTCGCCGGAGTTGGCGCGGATGAAGCCGGCGACAACCATCATCCACGTGGTCTTGCCAGCGCCGTTCGGGCCGACAAGACCGAGAATCGACCCGTGCGGAACGGAAAGCGTGAAACCGTCAAGCGCGCGGCGGCGGCCGTACTTCTTGACCAAGTCACGCGTGGCGATTGCGGACGGAAGGTTCATGCGTCCCTCCTTGCCAGAAAGACGTGGCCGAGTGAGAAGTAGAAGATCCCAAGCGCGAAAAGGTGTCCGGCGCCGGCGAGAAGCGGGGCCATTCCCCTGCGCCAGAGCAGCATTCTCGGCGAGTACGGGATCAGGACGTCGAAGTTCTCTAGGATGACGCGCCAATCCGTCCCCCTCCCGTAATGGGCGAGCAACTGCGTCAGGACCAGGAAGACGAAAATCGCCACAATGCCGAAGGCCGTTGCGCGCGAACCCGAATGCGTGGTCTGCGAGAGTCCAAGGGCGACGCCAAGCCACGCGACTGAGTAGACAAGCGCGCGAAGGCCCCAACCGAACATGCCGGCCAGCAATTGCGCCGCACCCACGCCTGAAAGGCGGAAGAGCGCCACGCACCACGCGCCAAGCGCGCTGACGGCAAGCGCAATGGCCGTCATCAGGACCTGGCCGGCGAACTTTCCGACGGCCCATTCGGCCCGCGTCGCACGCACAAGCATGTAGCGCGCCGAACCCGAGCGAAGGTCGTCGGAAATGCGGTTCCCCGCGACCATGACGGCCAGCAAAGGCATAAAGGCGAAAACCAGCCAGGCGTAGAAGAGTTCGACGGGGTGGCGTCCCGCGATGTCCTCGAAGACTTCGTCGCCGACGCCCTTGCGGACCATGTTGCGAAAGGGCTTCGACTTCCAGATCGTGGCCGAGACAATGCCCGTCTTTTCGCTCTCGGGAAGGCGCAGGGCGGTGACGAGTTCCTTCTCCATGCGTCCCATCATGGAGATGGTGCCGTTCATGGAGAGCACGGAAAGGACAAGGTAGAGGAGGATTGTGACAAGCGCGCGGCGGCTGCGCACCGCGCCCGCGCACTCAGCGACGGCAATTTGCCAGATTTTGAAGAGGGAGGTCATGTCTGTAACGTCGCAACGACAGGGTTTAATATTGGAAAACTTATCGCAAATACTGGAAGAAGTCAAACGAATTTTCTCCGCTATTTGCAAAATGTCATTTAACGGAGGATAAACAGTCATCCGAAAACTCTCCGCTATCTGTAGAAAAGTCGTTTAGCGGAGAAAAACAAACGTCATCCAGTTGCCCATGCCAGACGCGACGGGTGCCGCATGACCGCAGTTAGTCAAATAGAAAAGACACCGTAGCGGCGATTCCGTCTTCCCCGTTGCTCAAATGCGCGGACACTGACGGGCGGGGAGAGGAGGGCGGCATGCCGCCCTCCTCTCCCCGCCCGTTGGCGCCACGGCTCTTCCGATTTCGCGTATGCGTCTGCCGATCTCCAGTCGGAGCGCAATTGCGTTTGTATTCCTGTAGCATTCCTCCAGGCGCGGCAGATTCGGGTTGCCAGGCTCCAGCTCTCTCAGTCTTTGGAATGGCGTTCTGGGCTTGTCGAACGCCAGCCTGTACTTGACCGCCTTGGCGTCCGCGAGTTCCTTCCTGACGAGTTTCTTGACCGGGACGAAGAGGTTTGTGTAAAGGGCGAGGAGCCTGGCGATGTTGCCAAGTTCCCTCTCCTGCTTGCGCAGGTCAAGGCGCAATGCGCCGAAGTAGGGGCGCAGGATCGCCCCGTTCTTCTGTTCCACGCGGCAGTTGTCATTCTTGTGGTACGGGCGCGAGCGGAAGACTTCAACGCCGGGCATGGCTTTCGCTATGTGGCCGAGCATTATGGCGTTGATGGCCTCGCCGCCATTGTCGGGATGGAGCTTCCTGACCGGGAAGGGAAGCCTTGCCGTCATGGCCTTGAAGGCCGCAAGGGTCGCCTCGGCGCTGCGGCACCACGAAAAGCCGAACTCGCACCACTGGGTCTCCGCATCAGTCATGTTCAGCGACCAGAAGAAAGGCTCCGGCAGCCCGCCGCCATGCGCCACGCTGTCGAACTGGAACACGCCCGGGCGACCGTCCTCTATGGCCTTCCCGGGACACGCCGCGATGCCGAACGACTGCTTGTTGCGCCCGGACCGCCGGTTCCCGTGCCGCGGCCACGACGCGGGATGCCGCTTGAAGATCCGCCCGAGGCTGGCGGCGCTTATGCGCAGGAGGGCTTCCCGCAGGCCGGCGTCAAGTGGCCCGTTCAGGGCTTCCCAGTCCGGCAGGATCTTCGGCAGCATCTCCTTGAAGTATGGCGCGCACGGCCATCCGGCCGCCCGCCGGAGCCTCACGGCCGCCCGCTCGACCTCCGGGCCATATGTGGCGGCACGTCCGCGAGGTGGCTTGTAGCGGCGGGTGCCGTTCAGCAACTTGAGCAGATACTTGCGTTCTAACTCGAACGTCTCGCTAAGGCGTGTTACAAACCGCCCTTTCGCCGCCTTGCTTTTCAGTCGGGCGTACTGATTGCGGAAGTCGGGCAGCCGCTCCTGAAATGTGCTCGATGACATTCTTTTCATGCCTCCATTCTATAGTGTCCGCGAATTTGAGCAACGGGCTTCCCCGTTTCTTGGCTACGGTGTCCTATACTATGAGCAACTCGCCCGGATAGCGCGACTTGACTTTAAAAATTTTTTATGGCATAATTCAAACGTTGATCATTTCGATTAACGTGGGGCGAACACATGGTTCGCGATTAGTCTGGGAGCCCGTGCAAGGACGGGAAAGTGCAATGGAAAAGAAAGCAACGAAAAACGCCCCGAAGAAGGCCGCCCCGAAGAAGGCCGCCCCGAAGACCGTAGCCGTCCCGAAGAAGGCAGCCGCCTCGGAGGCACGCAAGCGCGTCGTCTTCACGCTCGCGGCAGATGTCGGAAGCGAAGTCTATGTTGCCGGAGACTTCAACAACTGGGATTCGACCGGCAAGAAGTTGGTGGACAAGAAGAATGACGGCGTCTATTCAGCCGCCCTCACGCTTGCCCCGGGCGAGTATGAGTACAAGTTCGTCATCAACGGCACCTGGTGCGTCGATCCCAATTGCGCGGAGTGGCGCCAGAACAGCCTTGGAACGCTCAACAGCGTTCTTCGCGTCTAGCCGGCAATGAAGCAAGTTGGCGACACCGCGCCGTGAGGTTCCCATGTGGTGGGATTTCCCGCGGCGCGGCGTTGTTTCACACGCGCCACCGTGGACGACCATGACGAAAAAGAGCGTCTCGGTGCCTTCCGCAGGCTTTTCGACGCCTACGAAGGCATGCTTCTCCGCTATGCGGCGCGTCTCACGGGAAATGCGTCGGCCGCGGAGGACATCGTCCAGAACACCTTCGTCAAGTTCATCCGCAAGTGGCATCGGAAGATCGAAGTTTCGCCGGACGCCGCCAGCTGGCTTTACCGCGTGGCGCACAATGAGGCAATAGACCATCTGCGCGGCGAGATCCGCCTCCGCAAGCTCCATGCCGAACACGGAGGGGAAGTCGTCGCCAGGCCAGGCGCCGCGGACGAGGTCTCCGAACGTGCCGAAAACGCGGCCCAGGCGCTGTCTCGGCTTTCCACTCGCGAGCGGCAGCTCGTCATCCTCAAGGTCTATGAAGAGAAGAGCTACAAGGAAATCGCCGAAATCACCGGTCTCAGCGTCGGAAATGTCGGCTTCATCCTTCACACCGCCATCAAGAAGCTCGCCGCCATGCTTGCCGCCAAGGAGGGTCGATAATGGCTGAGTCCCCTCCGATGCCCCCGGCCGCGCCTTCGGGCGGTGCCAGTCAGCGACTGGTGCCCTGCAAGGACATCCAGTCCGTCCTGTTCGACTACATGGCGCACGAGCTGGGGGAGAAGCAGTCCTGGCTCGTCCACGAACACCTCCTCCACTGCGAGGAGTGCCGCCGCGAGGCCGCCGCGATCAAGGCCACGCTCAACCTGCTTCGCGCCGACACTTCCGTCGTTGTGCCGGAGCATCTGCCCAACTCGATCCGCCGCCGCCTCGAACGCGCCATTCTCCACCCCGTGCTCGACTGGATATACGAGCACCGCCGCTTCGTCGCCGGCGTACTGGCAGTCGGCATCATCGCCCTTCTTGTCCTTCTCGCCGAGAAATACACACAGGCCAAACCGGAAGGCCGTCAGTTCTGGATCAACATCATCACTGGCAGCGATCCCACGGGACGGCCGTAGCCAAAGGAGAAACATGCCCATGTCCGCCATCGCATCCATTCGGGAACCCGCACGTGACATCCCCGTCTGCGGCGACTACGACGTCGTGGTCGCCGGCGGGGGGATCGCCGGCGTTGCCGCCGCCGTTGCGGCCGCGCGGGAAGGCGCCTCCGTCTGCCTGCTCGAGAAGCAGATAGGCCTCGGCGGTCTCGCCACGCTCGGCATCGTCATCTGCTGGCTGCCAATCTGCGATGGCGCCGGCCGCCAGGTCATAGGCGGCATTGGCGAGGAACTCCTGCGCCTATCCGTCCGCGATCTCCGAGCGCCGAACAAGGAGGCCGTCTTCTCCGGCCTGCCCGCCTGCTGGGAGAAGGGCGGCAGCCTCGAAGAACGCCGCAGGACGCGTTTCCAGACCTGCTTCAATCCCGGCCTCTACGCGCTCCTTCTTGAGAAGTGGGTGCTTGACGCCGGCGTGCACATCCTCTACGACACCGTCGTGTGCGATGTCCGCCGCCGTCGCGGCAAGATCACCCATGTCGTCGTCGAGAACAAGAGCGGCCGGCGGGCAATCGCCTGCCGCGCCGTTGTCGACGCGACGGGCGACGCCGATGTCTGCCACCTTGCCGGAGAGAAAACGGAAACCAATTCCGCCAATGTCGCTTCGGCCTGGTTCTACTATCTCAAGGACGGCGTGGCCCATCTCAGCATGACGTCCAACGCCTTCAGTCCCAAGCTCGACACCGCCGACCTCTCCTGCGCCCACTATGACGGCACCGACGCGGAAGAGGTCACACAGCAGGTCATCGAATCGCACGGGCTCATCATGCGCGATGCGGCCAATTACGCGAACAGTGCTCCCGGCGCCGTCATTGAACCCTTCTACATTCCGTCGATTCCCTGCTTCCGCGCCACGCGCCGACTCGTCGGCGAACAGTCCATGCGCGAGGAGGACATGCACAAGTGGTTCGACGATACCGTCGGGCTGACGGGCGACTGGCGCCGCCGCGGTCCGGTCTTCGCCATCACGATGCGCATGCTCCGCGGCGTCGCCAACGCCAACCTCCTTGCCGCCGGCCGCTGCTATTCGATGGACGTCTCGACATGGGACTGCGGCCGCGTCATTCCGACCTGCGCCATCACGGGAGAGGCGGCCGGCCTCGCCGCCGCCATCGCCGCGCTGCACAAGAACGGCAATGTCCACGCCATCGGCATCCGCGCATTCCAGGCCAAGATGCGACGCAACGGCAACCTGCTGAGCGAGAAGCTCGTCGCCGCCGCGGCCGACCCGGCAGGCGGCGGCAGATAGGGGATGCGAAATCCGGGACGGATGATTCCGCCTTCCTGCATGCTGCCGCCCCACCTGCCGCGTACGGCAGGTCCGCCCCGCACGCCAGTGGCGAAATAGTGTACAATAGTCAGCATGAATACTGCTGACGAAACAATTTCGCGCACGGGTGGCGGCGACCTCGCCGCCTGGCTTCAGGACGCGCTGGCAAGGGCGTTTGGCGATGCGGCGGCGGGAGTCGTTCTTCGCGTGAATCCTGCGACGGATCCGCGTTTCGGCGACTTCCAGTGCAACGACGCCATGGGACTCGCGAAGAAGCTCCACATGCCGCCGCGCGCAATCGCGCAGAAGATCGTCGACGCGCTCGACACCGCCTCCGCTCCCGCGACGGCCGAGATCGCCGGTCCCGGCTTCATCAACCTCGTCGTCCGCCCGGAGTGGCTTGACTCCGCTCTGGCCAGCTGCTGCGCGCTGCCCGACGTGGGGCAGGGGCGCACGGTCGTGATAGACTACTCCAGCCCGAACGTGGCCAAGCCCATGCACATCGGCCACATCCGTTCCACGGTCATCGGAAACGCCCTCCACCGCCTCTACCGGGCGCTCGGCTATACGGTCGTCGCGGACAACCACATCGGCGACTGGGGCACCCAGTTCGGCATCATCATCAAGGGCTACCGCGAATTCCTCGACAAGGAGGCCCTGGCGAGGGATCCCATCGAGGAGCTCCAGCGCATTTACGTCGAAAGCTACGCGCGCGCCAAGGCCGACGAGGCCTGGATGGATGCCTGCCGCCTCGAGACGGTCAAGCTCCAGCAGGGCGACCCGGCCAACCGCGCCCTCTGGCAGGAGTTCATCCGCCTCTCCCGGGGCGAATTCGACCGCGTCTACCGACGCCTTGGCGTCGTCTTCGACACGACGCGTGGCGAAAGCTACTACCAGGATCAGCTCGCCGGCGTTGTCGAATCGCTTCGGAAGGCCGGCCTCGCGAAGGAGAGCGATGGCGCCCTCATCGTCGACCTCGCGGCCGACGGCCTCGACGTCGCCATCGTCCGCAAGCGCGACGGGGGCTTCAACTACACGACGACCGACATCGCCACGGTTGCGACGCGCATGCGCGACTACAATCCGGCGCGCATGATCTACGTCACGGACGAGCGCCAGCAGCTCCACTTCAGGCAGTTCTTCCTCATTTGCCGCAAGCTCGGCCTCGTGCCCGACACCTGCGAGCTTTCGCATGTCTGGTTCGGCCTCATGCGCCTTCCCGAAGGCGTCATATCGACGCGCCAGGGAAACCTCATCAAGCTTGAGACGCTCCTCGACGAAGCCGAGAGCCGCGCCCGCGCCATCTTCGAGGCCTCGGGCAAGGAGATGGCCGTGGAGCGGAAGAAGGAGCTTGCCGCCGACATCGGAATCGGCGCCATCAAGTACGCCGACCTGAGCCACGACCCGCAGAACATGATAGTCTTCACGTGGGACCGTGCGCTTGCGCTCGAAGGAAACTCCGGCCCCTACCTTCAGTACGCCCACGCCCGCATCTGCAGCCTGCTCGACAAATACCGCGCCGCCGTGCCGGGCGTCGACCCCGGAAAGGCGCCCATCGTCATCACGGATCCGCTTGAGAAGCAGCTCGCGCTGCACCTGCTCCGCTATCCGGACGCCGTCGTCCGTGCCGCCGAGTCGTGCAAGCCCAACATTCTTGCCGACTACCTTTTTGCGCTCTCGCAGCTCTACAGCAGCTTCTACCAGCGCTTCAACATTCTCAAGTCCGAACCCACCGTCCGCGACAGCCGTGCGCACCTTTGCGTTCTTGTCGCCCGCCTCCTACGCGATGGCCTCGCCCTGCTCGGCATCCGTACGCCCGAACGCATCTGACCTAAATGCCGCTGTCAACCTAAAGGGGGGCAATTGCCCGCGACAATCATTCGCGCACAGGGGCGCGGAGGCACAGGGATTGAAGGTTTTTCGAATATGCATGGGTTCCATTTGCAATGCACCATTTGCCATGCATCATTCGGGTGTAAGGCTCTGTCTGCGGTTTCAAAAGCATCGAAGTTCTTTTCCAAGATTTTCCGCGTCTCGGCATGATACTTCAACTGCGGCGTTTGAGGTTAAAGAGTCGCACAGAGCACGGGGGCGCGTCTTGGTGCGAGAATGCTTGTTCCGGACAAATGCTCTTTTCCGGTCCAACCCGGGAAACACGCTTCGTGCATGCTTTTTGAGGGCGGTGCCGCGCCTCTGTGTTGCGGGGCGTTTCCGCCACTTTGTCCATGGGAATTTTGCCGTAGGTGCGAAAAAGCCGGGAACCACGCGAAAGAATCGCGTGGTTCCCGATCTGCCTCTTGGGGCGTTTATGCGTCCGCGTTACTTGACGTAGAACTTGAGGCCTTCCTGATAGTCCTGCTTGAAGTAAATCGTATTTTTATCGGCGTCCCAGTATAGTTGCGCGTTGCGCTTCGCAGTGACGTCCACGCCGTCTGCATAGGCCCGGAACGTCGTGTTCGTCAGCTTTTGGTTGACGGCCGCCGTCTGCTTCGTGGTGCTTGTGAATTTGACAATCGGCACAGGCTTGCCGCTCAGCCTCTTCGTGACGTCGAGATTGAGCCAAAGGTGATCCGTATCGCTGTTCAGAGTAGCCGCCTGAATGAAAGGTACGCTGTGGCCGCGCATGGGGATCTCAATGTTGTACGTCTGGTTCAACTTGATTTTCCCCGTGGTAATGAACTGGGCCTCATGATCCGGGCCATCGACGAGGTAGATCCTATTCGCGGGGCTGCAGACCGTGGAACTGGTGCCGGAATTGATGCTCCATACGGCATTGGAAATCGCCACCGTGTTCTGGGTGAACGAATTGGCGACAGGGGCCTTAGTCAAGGTCAGGCTGCCGTTTCGCACGATTATTCGGGATGAGGCGCTGGTCCTGTAAATCCACGTCCCCGTGGTGGCGCCCTCGAAGACGGTTGTCGATCCGGACCTAAAGGAAAGGGTCATCGTGGTGCTGGAACCTGGCTTGTTAATGAAGTTTACGTTTTCGAAAATCAAGGTCGTTCCGTTCGCGCCAAGAGTCCAGGAACCGTTGTTATTGAAACCCCAGGTGCCGTTCTTGAACTTGACATCGCCTGGGATGTTCGGGGCGACGATCATTGCGCCACCTTGGTCTCGTCCTGCGTAGGTACCGCCTTCAAGGTCGATGACCGCGCCGGCCATTGTGTTCGATACGAGGAGAGTCGACCAGTAATAATAATTCAGTGTTCCTGGATATCCTAGGCCGGGCACATCCGAACCCCAGTTGTCCGTATCCGTCCAGGATGTCCCGTCGCCATTGCCCGTCCAGTAGTATTTGATTCGCTCTCTGTCTTGCCGCTTTGTTGCGAAATCGGTGGTTTGCCCCAGGTCAAAATGGACGGTCTCGTTGTTGTTGCTGTCGACGGCCGACAACCTCCAGAAAAGCGTGTCGTGCCGGGGATCGGCCGGAACCTCCACAAGGAAGTTCCCCTCCGCGTCTGGAACGACGTAGCGAACCGATGGATTGCCGGCCAGGCTGGTTGAGTCCAAGGCATAGGCGAGCTTGACCGATGTGAGGCCAAGCGCCAGGCTGATTTTCCCGGATATCTGATATTTAACAGGTGGCTCAGCCGTCCAGGTATCCTTAACGTCAAGAAGCACCGTGTCCACATATTTGACGCTTGAAACTGTTGTGATGTTGTTTGCGCCAAGCGCCGGGTTGGTGCTGGATCCATAACAGATGTTTGTATACACGACATAGTACCAGAGGACATCGCCCGGAACAAAGTTCGGGACGGGAGGGGTCGTGAACCCCCCGCCACCTGTCCACGCAGCGGCATCCCAATCGGTGCTATTGGGTTTTAACCCTACGTTCTGAACCATGGGTACCGTATTGGTGTCCGGTTTTCCAACAATGCCATAGTGGAGAATGGAGCTGAACGAGCGCCATGTCGTATCGCCCAAGTACGCGAATGCGGTATCTATCCACAGGGAACACGTTTCCCCAGAGTTTGCCGCCTTCCCCATGCTGTCGGCGTAGATCTCTGCCGCCCCATAGGACATCGTGGCTGCGAGCGTCGCGGCAAGAATGGATAAGATAAACTTTTTCATCATGGCATTCCTTTCCGATTAAGACCAGGTCGTACATGTCCCAGTTTGAAATGGATTATAGCATAATCTGCATCAAGCACAAGAAAAAAATGAGCTTTGCGCGAATGGGGGAGTCAAATGCCACTGCCGGGAGGTCGCTGCGGAAAATGGCTTGAGGGAAGTGGGGACGCTTCGGCCTCAAGCGGACCAAGAGTCTCTTCCGTGCCTCTCAGTGTCGGGCCAAGCCCGTTTCCGCGTCCGCCGGAAGCGGAGGCTTCCGTGGCTTGGTGCTCCAGCGCCAAAACATGAAAGCAAGCTGTCCGGGATGATTCTGCCCGCCTGCGCCGTCCCTTGTCAGGGCGATTTTGTGCACCATGCAGACGGAATTTCATAGTATAATCATAGACTATGAAAAAGACATCCTTTGCCATGGCCCTGTCTGCGGCCATTCTTGGTTCAGCGACGGCCCGGGCGGACATATCCGCCGACTTCTCCACTGAAACGGGCCGCATCCGGCCCGAACTCCATTCCGCGGGCTTCGGTCCGCAAATCTGCTCGTGTCCGCCTCAAGTCATCGCGGACATTCGGTCGATGGGCTTCAAGGCTTCGCGCACGCATGACTGGGCGCTGCTCAATCCGAACCAGCGCGTCTGCGACTGGCACCACATCTTCCCGCTGCCCCATCTGGACGCGAAGGATCCGGCGAACTACATCTTCGGTCCCACGGACTATCTGCTGAAACGGACGCGCGAGGAGGTCGGGCACGACATCTTCTTCCGGCTGGGCACGTCCATCGAGCATTCCGGTGGGAAAGTCCACTTCAACACGCTCATCCCCGAGGATTTCGAAAAGGCGGCCGAGGTCTTCGCCGGCACGATACGCCACTACAACCGGGGCTGGGCGAACGGGCACGAGTGGAATATCCGCTACTGGGAGATCTGGAACGAACCCGACGGCATCAACAACATGTGGTGCCTGCCCGACGGCGATGTGGGCGTGGGCGACACGAAGGAGGCGCGTGCCGCAGACCAGGCGGCGCGCGAGGAGAAGAGGCTGGAGCTCTTCGCCCAGTTCTTCGTGACGTGCCTGAAGCGGATCAAGGACGAGTTCGGCGACACAGTAAAAGTCGGCGGCCCCGCGCTCTGCTCCTGGCGGCCGTCCAGTCCGGTCCGCATCGGCACGGAGGCCTACTTCCGCAGAGTTCTTGCCGCCTGCCGGAAGGCCGGCGTTGCGCCGGACTTCATTTCGTGGCACTACTACGGAAACAGTCCGTCCGCAGTACTCTCATCGATCACGCGGGCGCGGAAGCTCTGCGACGACGAGGGATTTCCGAACTGCGAGCTCATCCTTGACGAATGGCACTATCTGAACGTCCCGTGGGGCACGCTG
>JAEEGL017152939.1_pt1 | contig 13637 bp, 10 predicted proteins | sample 9134231 | NCBI WGS metagenome assembly JAEEGL01 (sample SAMN16246548, study PRJNA631951) | gut metagenome | biome: gut microbiome; feature: rumen; material: fiber-attached | host: Bos | place: Iran: Karaj | collected 2018-10
TCAATGTACCATACGGTGCACTGAACTCTTCGTTGACACGAGATACGAATGAGATAACCGTCCTTACCTCCACACGTATGTTTATGGCAAATGTTGGTGGATTGTGCGTTTCAGCTGGTGTGCCTATTCTAGTGGCATTTTTAGCTTGGAAAGATGTGCCAAAGCAAACAATTGAAACAGCTTTGTTTATGGGATTAGGATCTTTGCCAGCATTCATTTTTATGCCTCTGGTACCTGCTATCAAGCAAAAAGTAGGAAAGAAAAATATGTTCTATATTTTCTTGACAGTGGCTATTGTCGGTATGGCCTTTTTGTATATCATTAGTAAATTTACCAATATGTATGAACACATGTGGCTTGTGTATGTTGCTCAATTTATCAAATCTACTGGTGTTATTGTTGCTACTGGCTATATGTGGGCTCTTATACCTGAGGTGATTTCTTATGGTGAATATACTACTGGACGCCGTATTTCAGGCATTGTTAACGCTTTAACTGGTATTTTCTTCAAGGCAGGTATGGCACTGGGAGGTGTAATACCAGGATTGGTGCTGGCTGCAACAAGTTATGTTCCTAAAGAAAGTGAAGGTAATGCTCTTCCAAGTGATTCAAATGCTTGGTTCCTAACTATGCTGATTTTCTCACTTGTTGGTCTTTCTCTCCTTATTTTCTGTTTCAGCCAAACTAAAGAACGTGTTGTCATGGATGAAAAAGAGACGAAGAATGTCAAGGTAAGTGATCTTTGGAAAGAATTTTTCCGCAACAGACCTTTGCGTGTCATTGCATTATTCTTTATTACTGCGTTTGCCATGATGTCGGTAGGAAATGCAGCAGGTGCATATTTCATGAATGGACTTGACCAACAAGCTCCTCTTGCACAAGAAGGAATCCGTTGGCTGGTTTGTGTTATTCCTGCACTACTTCTTGGTCTTGCTATGTGGATTATCTCGAAGTATGAACTTAGTGATGAGAAGATAGATCAAATCAACAAGGAAATTGAGGCAAGAAGCAATAAAGAATAATATACTGAAATAGATGGCTGATGCAGGCTCGTGGCATGCATCGGCCATCATTTTATCGACTAATACACTCTATCTTAAATCCTATTAAAATATGAAAAGTAAATTATTCGTTTTAGCATTGGCAGCAGTGGCTTGCTCATGCCAGTCAACACCTCCAGAGGAGCCAGACTCTCTGAAGAACACTGTTGGGAAGTCGTTCCTTATTGGCGTTGCCATCAATGTGGATGAGCAGACGGGTAAAGACCCCAAGGTAGTAGATGCAATATGCTCACAATTCAATCAGGTGACACCTGAGAATTGTATGAAGCAACAAGAGTTGGTACCAGAACAAGGCAAATATAATTGGAAGGATGCCGACCAATATATGAAGTTTGCCGAGGAGCATAATCTGACACCTATCGGCCATTGTTTAGTATGGCATGCACAAGCAGCCCCATGGTTCTTCACCGATGCCAAAGGTAAAGAGGTGTCGCGCGATACTCTTATTCAACGTATGCATGACCATATTTCCACTGTGGTGGGACGTTATAAAGGCCGCATTCATGGTTGGGACGTTATCAACGAGGCTTTCGAAGACGATGGCTCATACCGGCAGACTCCCTATTTCAAAATCATAGGTCCTGAGTATTTTGAACTGGCTTTCCAATTTGCTCATGAAGCTGACCCTGAAGCAGAACTTTACTACAACGACTATTCCATGGCAAAGCCCGAGAAGCGTGATGCTGTCTGCAAGCTGGTGCGTCAGCTGAAGGAGAAAGGCTTACGAATCGACGGTGTGGGTATGCAGAGCCACAATGGTACCGACTATCCCGACTTGGTGGAATATGAGAAAACCATTGACTCTCTTGCTGCAACTGGAGTAAAGGTGATGATTACCGAGCTTGACCTCAATATGCTACCTAATCCAGAGGGCTTTGGCGGTGCTGAAATCAGTCAGAATTTCGAAAACGACCCCAAATACAATCCGTATGTCAATGGACTGGACAGTGTGGCAGAAAAACTATTCGAAGAGAGATATGTCGCCTTCTTTAATATCTATGCCAAGCATCGCGACCAAATCAGCCGTGTTACCCTTTGGGGACTCTCAGATGCTACGTCATGGCTCAATGGGTGGCCTATCAAGGGACGTACCAACTACCCACTGCTCTTCGACCGTGAATATAAACCAAAACCCGTCATCGAGAAGATTATCAAACTGTTCAAATGAAATCCGTTGTCATAGCTTTGATGGTGGTCTTTATGGCTGGCTGTCCTCTGAACTGTATAGCTCAGAGTGATACTTCGTTGACCATCAGTCAGATAGAAGCTAATGGCGATGTGGATGGTAATGGTGTAGTCAATATTGCTGATGTTATGCTGATGGTGAATTATCTTGTGGGACTCCCTGTGGGTTTATTTGATCTGTCGCAGGCTGATTTAGACCACAATGAAATCATCACTGTCGCCGATGTCATCATTTTAGTGAATGTCGTGGTGGGTAATGGTTCTGGTGATGACATACCACTAATGGAAAGTGACCAGGCCAACCCCATATTCCATGTTTAGATAATTCATTCCCACAAATGATTCTGTATGCTGCTGTATCACAGTAGTCAATTTAGTCAGATTATTCCGATAATTTAGAAAATTCAGATAATTTAGAAAAATCAAACAAAAATGAGCAAATCAAGGTATTTATTTCCAAAGGATTATATGGCCGACCCTTCGGCCAATGTGTTTAACGGCCGACTGTATGTCTATCCCTCACACGACTGGGATAGTGGCGAATGTTTCGATGACGATGGCGGGCATTTCCAGATGAGAGACTACCATGTGTTGTCGATGGATGATGTGATGAATGGAGAAATCACCGACCATGGTGTGATTCTCGATGTTGATCAGGTGCCCTGGGCTGAAAAGCAGATGTGGGACAACGACGTGGTGGAGAAAGACGGGAAATATTATCTCATCTTCTCTGCAAAGGACTATACCGGCGTATTCCATCTGGGTGTGGCTGTTGCCGACAGTCCAGAGGGTCCTTTCGTACCTCAACCTGCACCCATCATTGGTAGCTATAGCATTGATCCTTGCGTCTTCAAGGATGACGACGGACAGATCTATGTCTATTTCGGAGGTATCTGGGGTGGACAGCTGCAGTGGTATCGTGACAATAAGCTGAAACCAGCCGCATCAGTGGGCGAGGAGGCTAAATTCCGTCCCACATTGTTGCCAGAGGGTGATGAAGACCCACTGCCATCACGTGTGGCACGGATGACCGACGATGTGCTGCAGTTTGCCGAGGCTCCCAAGCCAGTGGTGATTGTGGATGAGGAGGGCAAACCACTTAAGGCCAGCGACCCACATCGTTTCTTCGAGGCATCGTGGATGCACAAGATGAATGGTAAGTACTATTTCTCGTATAGCACGGGTGATACACACCTGCTATGCTATGCTGTGGGCGACAATCCCTACGGGCCTTTCACCTTCAAAGGTGTGATTCTCGAGCCAGTGGTGGGATGGACTACACATCACAGCATCGTGGAATACAAGGGAAAATGGTATCTCTTCCATCACGACTGTGTGCCCTCCAACGACACCACATGGCTCAGAAGCCTGAAAGTGATGCCCCTCGACATCGACGATGAGGGGAATATCCAAACCATGGTAAGTGATTAGTAAGAGAAATCATAACAACACTTTTAGCAATTATTACAACAACAGCCTCGCTGACATTAAGTCGGCGAGGCTGTTGTTATATAGGTGCTATTTATTCCGATTACTTAATCCTTGCACTGGAACACAATATGAGGTTCTTCTTTTCAAGGTGTTATTCGGTGTCCATACCGCCTTTCTTTTTCGAAGTCCGCTCTATATAGCCTGTCTCCTGCTTTTTTAATAGTGGAATTTTGAGGCTATAAACTATGGAAAAGATACAGATAAAGGTTTAGATTTATCCTCTACCTCCTGTTGCCCAAGGCAAGTATTTATTGAGAACTTTGGCAATCAGGATGTTGATAGTTGAGGAATAAAACAAATAAATGAATGCAATAAAAAGAGTTAGTATATATGTGCCGGGGATTTTATTAATATATAGATTCAAGATGTATGGAGATTTGAAGTTGAAAAGCAGCAGGAAAGGCATTAGTACGTACCTGTCAAGCATGTAGATGACTAATGAATTCTTTCCAACTAAAAGTAAAAAAATGGGATATTTCTTGATACAAGAAGACAAAAGGAACAAGGCTAACAGGCCCAGGACAGTCATAGATACGGCCACAGGCAAGCAATAAAAAGCTCCATTATGTACATCTGTACTGCCTCCAGGGTAAGTAATCCACCCAATAATAATGTAACAAACGAGAAGAGTTATGCCAAACCATAGACGATAAGGACGCAGTCGGTCTTCATATTTCTTGTATAAATAGCCAATCAAGAAGTAAAACTGCACCATCATGGCGATGTTAATCATGAAGATATTAAATAATCCGTTTTTGCCGACGTTGTCAGTGAAGAGAATCATTATATCTCTTTGTCGGAGCATATATCCGATAGCTGATATGACTACAAGAATGATAATGGTCAGTGGCAGGTGATTTTTAGTCAGCTTAATCACGTAATAGAAAATTATTTGTGCGATGATAAAACATGGCATAAACCAGAGAAGTACACCTGTAAATAGTTCGACAATAGATTCAAATGCGTGTGTTAAGCCATTGAATGGGACACTAATAATTAGTGGGACCAATCCTAAAACCAACCATGGAATAACCAACGACGTGAAGGTCTTCTTGAAAAAGGCAATATCTCCGCCTTGTCTGATGCGAAACAAATACCCTGACAATGCAAAAAACAGAGGCATCTTAATAGGATTGAGAAAGACAGAGTAAGCTTCATAAAACCAAAAACCATCAACGTCATTCTTGAGATAAGTGATGCGATGACCATAAACGACAAGCAAAATCGCGAGTGCCCTCAGCACATCAATCCATTCTAAACGTATTTTTTTATTCATATATGTAGTTTGGGGCTATAGTTTTACCATTTTTAGTACAATTCCTTACCTTTGGAATAGATGATTGATTAGAGAGAACCGTACTGCCACAGCGGAAAGAACAGTTTTGTAAATCTATTTCACCATATCTGATAATCAATGGGCGTGTGGTGTTGGGAGCATTTACACGACAATTATGCATGGCTAATTGAAGATCGGCACCTGTATAGCCTGAATTGATTAGTCCGGATTTGTTTAATTCGAAAGAGCAATTGTCGAAGGTGAGGTTTACATTGGTGCCAATGATGATATATTCATTGAAAGAATAACCTTTAGATAAGATACTGTCTTGTGTTTGTCGAAATGTGCAATTAGTGAATGTCTGATGCTGGCCACCACCACCTTGTATCATTCGTGCTCCCTCAAAGATACAGTGGTCGTAGTAGATGCTGTCGGGACATGATCGGGCATCTTTTGTTCCACCATGATGGGTGAGCATCACGGTGGTATTGGAGTCGCTTTGTCGGAAGATGCTGTTGCTCACATAAAAGCCTTTTAGATAGGGTTGACCATAAATGATATGCATCCCTTTGCCCAACAAGGGTGCCTGGGTGAGATCAGCATGATTGATACGGCAGTTGTGCACACCAGCAAAGGCATTTTGGGTGAATTGCTCAGAATGCCAGTTATCGATAAGAATGTCACGACTGTCACCACTATTGTTGTAGCCACGACGTATGTAATAGTCGCAGTTCATCCCTTTGAAGGTAATGTTGCGAAAAGTCAGGTCTTTGCAACCATTAATACCAAATGTCACGATACGTGAGTCGCTGCTGTCCATTCTGTAAAGACCCTTTGGCACTCCGTCATCACGGTCGCGCAACGCGCGAAAGTTGAGATTGTCTATCAATCCGTGATGACATTGGTAGAACCATCCCCATGTGACGAATGAACTTTTCTCTGTTGTGCCTATACTTTGGGTGCGTAATAATAGTGTGGCGCCATTGCCATCGACATGGAAACCATCGAAATCCTTCCATGGATGATAGCGGGTATGGGTGTCTTTGCTCATTTTAAGATAATAGACGACAGGGCGAAGCCTCACGTTTCCTTTTCCAAAGATTATAGCGCGATTGAAGGCCTCGGCGTCATTTGTCATCGTTGAGTCGATATCCACCATTTGACCCTTGATGCTGATGGTAGTGCGCCGACAACTGAGATCTGAGTACACAACCCCAGTGCGAGCCTTGCCACTTTTCATATCGTTCCACTCATGGCTATTGGCCCATTTTGTGTAATATGTGCCATTATTGAGTAGCAAAAAACGATGGTTGATGGTGTCGAGATACACCTGATCGGTAGTATATGGGGATAAATGTTTCCAAATCTGTTTGTTGATGATGTGTGAAGAGGGATAACTGACGGTGACAGGGCAGGTCGAATTTGATGCCACTACACTTCCAATACAGTTGGCATAACAGCGCAGAGGAAACTCCCAGTAGGCTATGCCGTCGCCATGTGCGCCAAACCATTCTGGACGAGCAGAGACATTCCAGCTGCCAAGCAGTCGTAAGTCGTTGCCAAACAGTTGCTTCGTGCTGTCGCCCACAATTTTGGTGGCGTTGCCCACTAATGTGCCGTTGTCGATGATGCCGCCCTCAGAGACAATCGTTGCGCCTTCTTCCAGTAATACATGCTTGCCATTCAAGTCGATGTTGTGGCGGATATGATAAGTTGAATCCCCCTCCATGCAAAGACCGCCGATGTGGTTGGCATCGGCAGTTTCTTTGATGACTTGCGCCATGAGTGAGTTGCCCATGGTGGTCAGTAGTAGTAAAAACACAAATAACTGTTTCATTATGTCTTCCGCTTGACAATACTCAAGTCTATCATGTTGCCAAAATATTTGTCGGTTTCTTCTGTTCTGCCATTGAGTGAAAAACCGCTGGAGGGATAAAATGTGAATTCTCCAAAATAAATATTCCCTCCCACATCATAGAAATCCACACGGATAAAAGGAAAGCCTTTTGACAAGTTGGCCGCCAATTCAAACATACGGTCGAGTGTCTGTGGACGGGGAAGTGTAAAGTCTTCAGCTGCTTCGATGCCCCATTTGTTGTAACGGCATAGATGCCAGTTACGGTCGAAGAAATAGTATTTCACGGCTCCTTTCTGGCGATCTACACAGATGAGAACACTGTCGGCAACACCATTGAAGCAGTAAAATTTGTAATCGGTAAGGTCATTGCCCAAGAATTGCTCGGCAAAGATTTTCTTCTTGACATTTTTGTAAGGCCATTCACGGTAGCGTTGATAGACATCTACTCCCATGGCAGCGGAAAGCTTATGTCGCGCATTCTCGGTATTAAGCTTCTCCTTGTCACTGCAAATCACCACTCCAGTGTTGCCGCCACTGTGGGTGGTCTTAAGCACGAACTGATGGGGTAGGGAAGCAAAATCTATTGCGTCGGCAGTGTCCCATTCGGCAATGACGGGAATAACATATTCGTCGCCCAAAATCCCACGTACATATTCTTTTACAGCCAATTTATCCACCATGGTAGTCATCATTGGCTCACGGAAATTGAGTTTCAGCCATTGCAACTTTTCACGAAAGGTCTTCGGGTCGTCCAAATGGAGTCGACAGCCACTATATAGATAGTACATGAGGCTGACGTATGTCTTGTCGCCAAATAATGGTGACAATTTCGTTGCAGCTCTTTTCAATATACCTCTCGTGCCACTCATAATGCAGCCTATTGTGTCTGATGGTTAATGCAAATACCTTGTTTGTACCATTCATACAGGCGGTGGATACCCTCGTCAATTTCCACTTTGTGTCGCCAACCAAGGGCATGGAGCTTGCTCACATCAGTGAGCTTGCGCGGGGTGCCATCGGGTTTACTGGCATCCCAGCGCAATTCGCCATGGAAGTCAATTTCGGCTACAACTTTCTCAGCAAGTGAACGGATACTGATTTCTATGCCAGACCCCACGTTGATGTGGCAGTTGCGAATCTCTTTGGCATTAGGATCGTGAGTATCGGCAAAATCAACGTTCAGCAAAACATGAACGCTGGCATCTGCCATGTCCTCACTCCATAGGAATTCGCGTAATGGTGAACCTGTACCCCATAGTGTGACTGCTTCTGGAGTAATACCGAAACGCGACAATTTGTCGAGAATTTCCTCGTCGGTGTTTTTACCGCTGACACCTTCGACCGGACGTAGGTTGAGGTCTTTGCGCACACGCTCCCAATCTCCCTCGTTAAGACATTTTGCCAAATAGACCTTGCGAATCATGGCAGGGAGTACATGGCTGTTTTCCAAATGGAAATTGTCGTTGGGACCATAGAGGTTGGTGGGCATCACAGCGATGTAGTTGCACCCATATTGGATGCTAAAACTCTCGCACATCTTCAGTCCGGCAATCTTGGCTATAGCGTATGGCTCGTTGGTGTATTCCAATGGAGATGTCAGCAGTGCATCCTCACGCATAGGCTGAGGTGCCATGCGGGGATAGATACATGTGCTACCCAAAAAGAGCAGTTTGCTCACACCATGACGATAGCTTTCACCTATGACGTTTTGTTGTATCTGCAGATTTTGATAGATGAAGTCGGCACGATATTGTAGGTTGGCCATAATACCTCCCACATGGGCAGCAGCCAGCACAACAGCATCAGGTCGTTCATCGTCGAAAAATTTTTTGACGGCTACACCATCTAACAGGTCAAGCTCTTGATGGCTACGGCCTACCAAGTTGTTGTATCCTCTCTGTAGTAGGTTGTTCCAAATGGCTGAGCCAACGAGACCACGATGCCCAGCCACATATATCTTTGATGATTTAGGAAGTGTCATTATTATAATGCTGCTTTTAAGTGGAGTTTTTTCACAAATTTGATATCATGCTCCACCATGATGTGGATTAGTTCCTTGAAAGATGTCTTGCGTGGGTTCCATCCAAGTTGTTCACGAGCTTTGGTAGGGTCGCCAAGCAATTGTTCCACTTCGGCTGGGCGGAAATATTTTGGATCAACTTCCACTAACACACGGCCTGTGGCTTTGTCAATACCCTTCTCATCAATTCCCTCACCTTGCCATTCCAATTCGATGCCTACAGCCTGGAATGCTAATGTGGCAAATTCTCTCACACTATGGTATTCGCCCGTGGCTATGACAAAATCATCTGGTTTGTCCTGTTGCAGCATCAGCCACATACATTCCACGTAGTCGCGGGCATAGCCCCAGTCGCGGAGGGCATTCATGTTGCCTAAATATAATTTATCCTGATATCCTTGTGCAATGCGTGCGGCGGCAAGAGTAATTTTGCGTGTCACAAATGTTTCTCCGCGACGCTCGCTTTCATGATTAAACAGGATGCCGTTGCAGCAGTACATACCATAGCTTTCTCGGTAGTTTTTCATAATCCAATAGCCATACAATTTGGCTACGCCGTAAGGAGAACGTGGATAGAAGGGGGTGGTCTCTTTTTGTGGAACCTCCTGAACCAGTCCAAATAGCTCTGATGTAGATGCCTGGTAGATGCGGCAGGTCTTATCAAGACCGCAGATACGTACAGCCTCGAGCAGACGTAATACACCGATGGCGTCGGTGTCGGCTGTATATTCGGGTACGTCGAAGGAGACTTTCACATGACTCTGTGCAGCCAGGTTGTAAATCTCTGACGGTTTTACCTCACCGATGATGCGGATAAGTGATGAGGAGTCGGTCATGTCGGCCCAGTGTAAGTTGACCAAACGCTCATGCTTCATGTCGCGTACCCATTCATCTAAATAGAGATGCTCGATACGTCCAGTGTTGAATGAGGAGGAACGACGTAACAGACCGTGTACCTCGTAACCTTTTTCTATCAGAAATTCAGCAAGAAAGGAACCGTCTTGTCCTGTGATGCCGGTGATAAGTGCAGCTTTTTTCATTTCTATCGTGGTGTTATTCTGCGAATTGCTTAATGCGTTGCTCTTCGCTGAGTTTACATATTAGTAGGATACCTTCTTTTTCGGCGATGATATAGCCATCAAGGCCTTGTACGACCACTTTACGCTCTTCTGTCGTGTGGATTATGCAATTATGAGTATCGAAAACAGAGATGTTCTGACCTATTAGGCCATTGCCGTAGAGGTCTTTCTTGGTTTGAGCGAGCAGTGAACCCCATGTGCCAAGGTCGCTCCAACCGAAGTCGGCAGGACAGACGAAAATCTCGGATGCTTTCTCCATGATAGCGTAATCGACAGAAATGCTCTCACATTCAGGATAGCGCTCATTGATAATAGCCTGTTCTTGGGGGGTGCCAAGGATTGGGAACATGTTTTCAAAAATCTTCGACATTGATGGCATATAGATGCGGAAAGCATTGACAATAGTGCTGACACGCCATATAAATATGCCGGCATTCCAGAAATAACTCTTGTTACGAATATATTTCTCGGCTGTTTCAAGGTCGGGCTTCTCACGGAAAGAGTCAACACGGAAAATTTCTTTGTTTCGCGCAGAACTGGATGACAAGTCAGCTTGTATGTAGCCATAACCAGTTTCGGGGCGGGTAGGTTTCATGCCTAAAGTTACAATGGCGTCGGTTTCGGATGTGAATTTGAGGCACGATTGTACTACACGGCGAAATTCGGTGCTGTTGGTCACTATGTGGTCGCTGGGAGTGACTACCACGTTGGCTTTAGGATTTTCTTTCTTAATGCGCCAACTCACGTATGCGATACATGGAGCGGTGTTGCGTCGGCATGGCTCACTCAATATGTTGTTGGCAGGAACTTCATGAAGCTGCTCTTGTACCAGCGAAGTATATTTTGCATTGGTAAGAATCCAGATGTTTTCTGGTGGACAGATGCCATGGAAACGGTCGTAGGTGAGTTGTAGCAATGTGCGACCCACCCCCAGGATATCGATAAATTGTTTGGGACATTCTGGAGTGCTCATAGGCCAGAACCTACTGCCTATGCCTCCCGCCATGATGACGAGATAATTATTTGATGTTGCCATATCTGATTGGGGTTTTGATTATACGATTGTCTTTGAGGCTTTAAGTGTAGTCACAAATGTATATTGCAAAATTGACAAGTTATTTGATAGTTGGATGCTAATAACTTGTCAACCATTTAACTTACAATGTGATTTCCAAGGCGAATGTCTCGTTCCGAAGATTTTTGGGGAGGGTCACTGTCACTTGGTCGTCTTGAACCGTACAGGATAGCCGTTGCCCAGTGCTTACTAATCTTATACCATTTTTATAATGTGGCACATTCCCTGTCCAGGATATCTGATGAGGCAATTGCTCATCGTCGTCGATGGTGTAGATGGCATAAAGATGCTTTTTGTCGTGAGAGGCGGTGAACCAGATGTTGCCATCGTGATAATGAGGTGTGGTTGTGGTGTGGTAGATAGCCTTGCCATTGGCATGTAGCCATTGTCCAATGACATGAAGACGTGTGATGGCTTCTTGTTCGATGAGGCCTTCAGGTGTCGGGCCTACACCCAGTGCGAGTGAACCACCCTTAGCCACGATTTCAGCTAAAGTGTTAATGACTTTGCCGGCAGATTTCCAATGTGGATGCTTCACGTAGCCCCAATCGTCGCTAAGAGGGATACAGCTTTCCCATGGAATGTTGAGTTGTTGATCGGGGATAGTGCGCTCAGGAGTCTGATAGTTTTCATAAGGCCCCCGAATTGTGCGATCCACAATAATCAGATGTGGTTGATGCCGACGTGCCATTGTGGCAATGCGAGGCATGTCGATATCTTGATTGTTCTCTTGGCATACCCAACCCCCGTCAAGCCAAAGTATATCTATATGGCCATAGCGGCTCATGAGTTCCTCAATCTGATTATAAGTGAACTCCTTAAACTGTTGCCATCGCCAGGGGTGCAGGTCTATGGGATAATTCACATTGCGCCCTTTGGTACTATATACGTCCCACCAGTAATATTGAGAGTGCCAGTCGGGTTTTGAAAAATAGGTACCGGCCATAAATCCCTTATCGCGGAAAGCGTTGAGTATGTGTCGCAATACATCGCATCGAGGGTCACTGGCAAAAGCGTGTTGGGTGATGGTAAAGTCGGTGTATTGACTATCGTACATGCAAAAGCCGTCATGATGCTTGGTGGTGAATATCATGTATCGCATCCCGGCATCGGCCATTACTGTTGACCATTGTGTGGGATCGAACTTGGTGGGACACAGCTCATTGGCTTGATGCCAGTACCAGTCTTTGTATTGTTGATAGGTCATCGTAGTATCACGTGTAATCCATTTTTCATCACAAATGGACCATGATTCAACAATGCCTGGTACGGAATAGATTCCCCAGTGGAGCAATACACCGAACTTCAGGTCTTGCCACTGGTGCAAATTGTCGAGCACTGCCGGCTGCGTGGGCCATACATAGCCGTCAGATTGCTTATGTATATTATCCTGTGCAACAACTTTTGAGGTGGTAGCCACAAATGCTGCCAACAGAAGTATATGAATGTAGATGTGCTTAAGGAATGACATACCTTAATCAAAAAAAGAATGGTTAAGATGTTTTTCAAAAATGTCTTTTCTGATCAAGATATTATTGATGATGCTCAATCGTCATCGTCCTCCTTGTTCTTTCGGAGGAAAAATCTCTTCATGTCCTTGTAGGGAAGCCAAATGGCCTCGCTGGGATAGTGTTTGAGCAGGCGCATCTTGAATTTTTCAATGATCAAGAATCTTTTGATATGGCCTTTGGCATGAGTCAATTTATTCAGCCTTGTCTCAAACTTGCCAAAATTTCCACCGATGCTGATTTCTTCGAGTAGGAATTTTCCCTCTTTCTCATTTGGCTCTGTATATAAATATTTGTCGTCGAGGCAAAGAATCTCTTTCATGATATACATCATGGCTTGGGCGAATTTTAACAAATGAAATTTCTTCAGTGTTGCTAATAATTCTTTGTTGGCATCAGGGGGGACTCCATCGTTGTATCTCTTTCGAAGCAGATAATAGTAGTCGATGATTTGGCGCAAGCCAACACCTCCGATGATGAAATGCCTGAAGATATGATCGAGTTGATAGAAAGTGTTGAATTCATTTGTGGGAACAAAAAACTTATACTTCCCATCGGCAGATGTCACTTGATTCTCAAACTGATTGCCTTCCACCTGGGCGAAGTATTTCCAAAGTTTCTTGTTTGTGATGGGATTCTTCATACAAGAAGGGCGGAAATGTACCTCGACATCTATATCCTTGAACATGGGGAAATCCACATGGAGCCAATTGTATGGCATTTTGTAGTATTTTGTGGTGAATGCAAGGATTTTGTCACGTCCTCCTTCACACCAGATGTCGATGTCACCGGTGGTTCGGAGCATAGGGTCGGGATACATTAATGCGTTTCCCTGGCCTTTTAGAATGCAGTTGCGGAAACCATTCTCAAGAAACCATTCCGATGCTTTGACAGTACGCTCGAAAGCCGTCTTGCTGTTCTTGCGCAGACGATGTTCTTCAAAAACCCATTCCATCACGTCTTCATCACATGGTTTGTTGCCACGAAATGATTCCACGGTCAGACGCTTGTCCTTCATCAATACAACCGGCACAAAGATGCCCACAATGGTTTGCTTAGTGGCAAACACCAATAGCTTATGCCA
>JAEEGL010862245.1_pt1 | contig 13636 bp, 16 predicted proteins | sample 9134231 | NCBI WGS metagenome assembly JAEEGL01 (sample SAMN16246548, study PRJNA631951) | gut metagenome | biome: gut microbiome; feature: rumen; material: fiber-attached | host: Bos | place: Iran: Karaj | collected 2018-10
CCAAAATTATTTTCTATATAATTAATAATATCTGCTACACTATTCCCTCTTATATTAGGAAATAATAACATATCCCATCTCTTATCATATATATTTAAATACTTATTATCTTTTTTTACTATTATAATTGAATGAACGTGTCCCATTTTTTAACTCCTTTAAATCCAATTTTCTACTTTATCTTTTGCATCTTTAACAATTGAACCTAATATTGCAAGGCCATTACTATCAATATTTGCGTTTGCACATATTCTTTTAACATCTATTATAACATTACCTAAGAAAGAGCCTTCATGTGTAGTAATTACTCTAATTGTTTTATCAGTAAAATCTAAATCTTTAATTGCAGTTTCTATCTCAGGTGCATATGTTCCCCAATAAATTGGTGTCATTATATAAATAACTTCATACTCTGATATATCATTTATTGTACTTTTTATAGGTGCATTCCCAACTCTTTCTTTAGCTTCTTCTATACAAGTAGCATAATCTTTAGCATATGGTACTAGTGGCTCAACCTTAAACATATCCGCACCAGTTATCTCTTTAACATATTCGGCAACTACCTCAGTATTACCTTTATCAATATATCCAACTGAATAATTTTCATCTGCTCTGCTAAAGTAAATGATTAAACTTTTCTTATCTTTCATTTTTCACCATCCATATTATTTTACAAATGCAGTCATTGGTCCACGTTCATTTGTATATTCATCTACTACTTTATAGCCATCCTTTAAAATATTTCTTATAGAATAAATATTATCGGAATGTGCTTTAGTAAACATATGTGTTTTACCAATACTTTTTACATATTTATTTAATACATCAAGCATTTGTGATTGCAAATGATTACCTACATATTCTTTTCTAACCATTATTGGTCCTAAACTTCCAGTAACTATCGCATCATAATATATATTATGTTTCTTAAGCGACTTATTTGATGCAGGAATATAAAATACCGAACAAACAGGAATTTCTTTATCATAATAAAGCCAAATCCTACCTCCAATATTTAGTATTTCTTCTATCTCTTTCCTTTCAAAAGTTCCAAGCCATTCAGGGTGTTCCATATTATCTCGAACATAACTATACAAATACGTATAATCATCTAAGTTTACATTTTCACTAATCTCTTTTAAATCAATTAACTTCATTTCATCCTTATTAATTTATATAATTGTAGCACAATTTAACATATAATACAAAAAAGAATTTTTTCTATTATATGTTAAGCGGTTGATAGAATTAACATTATTTATTTATAACTTTTAATAAATGATTCTAATTCTTTAATTTCTATCACATTAGATATAATATATAGTGTTTTAGAATAATTAAATCCTTTAAAAATTATTATATGTGGTTTGATATAAGATAATTTATACCTTTCAACGTTTCTTATATTACCATTAATAAATGTAGGATTAGTATTACAGAAATCACATATAAACTCAATTTTCTTTTTTAACTCCATATCAATTTCTAATTTCTTACTTATAATATTAATCATTTAAATCCATCCTTTCATCAACAACAAAAAATATCAACTTCTTTTTAGAAATTGATATTATATATTAAGTCTAAACTTATAAAAAGTTCGGACAGATCTTCCAATGGAGGGCCTAGTCGGATTTGAACCAACGATCAGGGAGTTGCAGTCCCACGCCTTACCACTTGGCTATAGACCCAGCTGAATTACTAACTAATTATAACAAATAATTTAATTAGATTCAAGTATCTTTACTAATAAATATGCAAATTAATATTTTTTATGTATATTTGTATTCAACAATGATGCTTTATTAATAATTTTATTACCATATGTTGTTTTTAATTCATCTAGGATTTTATTTAGATTATTGTCTTTATTTTTATCCTTAATATCTTCAAAAATTGATATTTGATAATTAGATTTATTTGTTAACTTTGATAAACTAACGCCCACTAATCTAATAGATTCATCTTTGTATAATTCTTTAGCTAATTTTTTACAAACATCATATATAATCTTTGTATCATTTGTTGCATTAATTAATCTTTTTTGATGAGACTTAGTTTGAAAAAATTTATCTTTTAAACTAACCCCTACTACATGAGCATATTTCTTTTTCTTTCTTAAAGTTATGCATACATTATCAACTAAAGAATGTAATACATCGTATATTTCTTCAATATCATTTAAATTGTGTGATAATGTTATTGAGTTACTAATAGATGTATCTCTATTTTTTAATGTAATAACAGAATCACTAATACCTCTTGCACTCTCAATTAGTTTTACTGCTTGATTCTTAAAATATTTGCTTAAATAATCTGGATTACTTCTAGCTAAATCTCCAATTGTATTAATATTTAAACTTTTTAGTTTAATAGCAGTCTTCTTACCTACTCCGAACAATTTCTCAATAGGAAGTGGATACATCTTAGATTCGATTTCATTACTATATAATGTATGTACCCTATCTGGTTTTATAAAATCAGATGCCATCTTTGCACACAGCTTATTATTAGCTATTCCTATATTTACAGTAAAACCTAGTTTTTCTTTTATTTCTCGTTTTAATTTATAAGCAAATTTAATTTCATCTCCATAAAGGTTCTTAACTTTGCCATAATCAGCAAAGCATTCATCAATAGATAAAATTTCTATATCTGGTATATAACTACTAATTAATCCAAATAATTTACAAGACATGTATTTATATAATTTATAATATGGTGGATATATGTGTAAATCACTACATTTTCTTTTAGCATCTCTTAATGTTTCTGCAGTCTTAACTCCCCGAGATTTTGCAACCATACTTTTAGCAAGCACTATGCCTCTTCTTGCAGACTCATCTCCACCAATTACTGATTCTTGATATCTTATATCTTCCTTATAACCATGTTTTAATAAATATACTGCTGTCCAAGATAAAAAAGCATTATTAACATCTATATGCATAATTATTTCCATATTACCACCAGATATATTATATTACAATACATATATTCGCGTCAACGATATTAAAAAAGTTATGCCGCTTTCTGCATAACATTTTGTTTATTATAATCATTTATATTTACAATATTATTATTCTTTTTAGCTACATAATCTAATGCTTGCAACATACCAGTTCTTACTTTATCTACACCTACAGTAGAATAATCGAGTACTTTATCATTAAGTAAATGTGATTTATATTTATTTACAACATTTATATCACTTATTACTCTATTTGATACTAGCATTGCAAAATTTCTATTTATTTTATTAGATATACTTGCATATCTATCTGGGATATTTAAACCATTTAACTTTGCTTCATATAAATAATTAATATCATTCAAAATTTCATCATTAATACCACACTTATTTAATTCCTCTTTTAATAATTGTCCATTATTAGAAAGATATGCAGTTACAAAATCAATTTTCGATTTTACTCCCGTAAGTGTAACATCCAAATTATTTAAAATCATTAGTTCTTCTTCAGCATAATTTTTTTCTGATGAACCTACTAAATTAGAAGCAATCAGGTATGTACATGCTTTATTTAATGCATCTAACTGTCTAACATTACCAAATCCATAGTAATTGTCACGTGCAGTAGATGTCATAAGCATTATTTGGGCAAAGATGTTATCAATATTATATTTATTTTCATCATCATTTTTAAGAACTTGAAGACTAATTTTTCCAGTATTCTCTTTTGCATCATAAGAGACAAATCCATTATTAGAATATATAGATAATGGTTCTAACTTTAATGTTTCTATTCTCTGATAAAAATTATCCATATCAAAATTAAAAAACTTTTGTAATTTCAAAACAAAATTAAATGTTTTATATTCAACAGTACCTTCCTTATCAATATTAATCTCATTAAATATTGGATTTTTTCTAAAAATTTCAATTAATTTTTGCTTAACATCATTAAAATCTACCCTCATAACGATACCTCACTGTATTAATAATATCACAAAAATTTCAAAAATAAAATATGTTTTTTTAATTTTTCAAATAAAAATAATTTTACATATAAAAAAGATACTAGTTTTTTACTAATATCTATTATTTAAATGCATCTTTACTTGTTTGAAAATACTTTTTACTAACTCTTTTCTTTTCGATATCTTTCTTAAAGATTTATAAATAGAAGTAATACCATCTTCTATATTAATTAGTTTCGTATTATTAACAAGATATGAATTAAATTTTGCTTTTTCAAAAATAATTTCATTATTACTACAATATAATTCAATATATTCTTTTAGTATATTTATCATTATATTTTTATACCTTATATAATACTCTTTGACATAATCTTTGTTATTACAAGCATTAATATCTTTAATTGCGTGCTGATAATAATCTACTAATATAAGGAATATTGCTTGAGTAATATCATCCATATCACTCATATCATCTGTAACAAACGCTCCTAACCCTAGATAGTTACATAAATAATCTATATAATCTCTTTTTACTATTTCTAACTTATTTTCACTTATATACATAATCCCCCTTTATCGAGTTTATTATATACTAATTTTTTTAAGTGTCAAATTGAAGAAATTAGTTAAATACTACAATTTATATCAATTCATATACTCTAGATGTAATTCTAGGATCACTATAATAACTCATTACAAACTCATTATTTTCTTTAGCAATTATAATACCTAAAGTTTTATTTTGAATAGTTCTTTTAACATGCTTATCTATATAGTTCATATAAACTGATATTTGACCTATATGTTCTTTCTTTACTTCAGTAACCTTAAGTTCAATTACAACAAATGAATTATATAAATAATTATAAAGAAGTAAATCAATATAATTATACCTACTACCTATTCTTATTGGATATTCTTCTTTAATAAAGCAAAAACCTTCACCAAGTTCATTCATAAAACTTGATATGTCTTCTAATATTATCATTTGTAAAAATTTCTCAGATATATTGTTAATATCCATATTATAACTATTCTTAATTAATATAGGATTCTTTAATGTATCAATTAGCTCTAAATCATCATTATTAATTATCCTTTCTTTAGTCTTATCATCTAACCTTTCATATTCTTTGTTTTTTATTCGTTCATGCAACTTTGTTTTACTTAAACTATTTTCTAAACATACCTTAATATAATATCTAATTTTATCATGTTCTTTAAGTGGTAAAAGTTCTCTATAATGACTCCAGTTTAAATTGGTCCCCGATGGGGACCAATTCTCAAAATTACTAAATATTTCATAAAACTGTCTCATTCTTCTTAATGTTCTCGCACTATATTTTTTTCCAACTTCATTCACTAATTTTTTAGAATAGTTTTCTATTATTGAATCTCCATATTTACTTCCTGCCTCAAGTAATAACTTACCTGTTTCATAATATGCACCCACCTTATGTCTTTCTTTTGAATAATCTTTTGCTTTAGAATACACCTCTTCATCAATTAATTTATCTTTTATCTCTTTATAATATTTATCCATATAATACCACCCGCAATACTTATATCACACCCCGTATATTAAATCAAACAACCACTTTTTAATTATTTACATAATAAAATTACAAGTATTTTAAATTCTACTTGTAATTTATGAAATACTGTATACTTAACTCTACAGTTCTACTCAAAACATAAAATTTAACTTTTTTACACTAACTGATATTCTCTAGATACAATACCTTCATTAGTCTTATATTTTATTACAAACTTATTATTTTCTTTTACTATTAGAATACCTATAGTTTTATTCTGATTAACAGTTTTAATATTCTCATCTATATAATTCATATAAAATTCTATTTGTCCTATATGTTCTTTTTCTAGTTCAGTAACCTTTAGTTACACCACTACATAACAATTGTATTTAATATTAAAAAGAAGTAAGTCGATAAAGTTATAATTATCTCCTAATTTAATTTTGTATTCATTTTTAATATAACAAAACCCTTCTCCTAACTCATCAAGAAACTCATTTAAATTCTCCAATATCATTTTCTGCAACAGCTTTTCGGATATATCTTCTATGCCAATAGTATTTCGAATAATTATTGGATTCTTTAATGTTTCAGATAATTCAACTGTTTCATTTCTTGCAATCTTATTTTTAGTCTTCTCATCTAATCTTTCATATTCATTATTTTTTATTCTTGCTCTTAAATGTTTACTACTTATATTATTTTTATCACATAAATTTATATAATAATTTATTTCATTTATGTTCTTTAGTTTCATTAACTCATCATAATGACTAATTGTTAATTTGGCCGGAGCCGCCGGCCATTTTTGTTTTTTACAAAAGTTGTAGAATTGACGCATTCTTCTCAGTGTTCTTTCATTATACTTTTTACCCACATCTAAAACTAAATTACTAGAGTATTCTTTAATTACATTTTCACCATAATTTTTACCAGCTGCAGTAATCAATTTACCAACTTCATAATATGTATTTAAATCACTCTTATTTTTAGAATAATCTTTTGCTTTATGAGTTAATTCATTATTTATAAGTAACTCTTTTATACTACTATAATAGTCCATAACACCACCACCTGCAATACTTATAACACACTCCAAATATTTAATCAAACAACCACTTTCTAATTATTTACATAATAAAATTACAAGCATTTTAAATTCTACTTGTAATTTATGAAATACTGTATTCTTAACTCTTCAATACTACTCAAAAAATAAAATTTAACTTTTTTAAAGAAATTAACTATGCACTTTGATACTTGTAATTGCAATAATATCTTTATTATCTATCATACATGATACAACTAACTCCTCTATATCAGTCTTAATTATCTTATCTATCTTTCTGGCTCCAAACTCTTGATAATTACTCTTCTCTACAATCTCATCAATTACACTATTACTTATACTAATTTTAATATTCTTATACTTTTTCTTTAACTTACTTATTTTATTTTTAATAATCTTTTTTATACTAGTAGAATCTAGATAATCAAATGATACTACTTTATCCATTCTATTTACTAAAGGGATACCAAATAATTCTTTAATCTTAGTATCATTCTTACTTGTATTAAAGCCAATCTCATTTCTTTCAAATCCAACATTAGTAGTCATAATAATAACTGTATTTTTAAAATTAATATTATCCCCTTTAGCATCAGTAATAACTCCATCATCTAACGCTTGATAAAATAAATTCATTATACTAGTATCTGCTTTATCAAATTCATCTAATATTAATACAGAAAAAGGATTATCTTTTATCTTATCTAAGATATTTTTGGAATCATTATATCCTACATACCCCGCAGGAGAGCCTATTAATTTACTTATAGAATGAGACTCACTATATTCACTCATATCTATTTTTATTATATTTTTAGTAATGTATTTAGCAAATAGCTTTGCTAACATAGTCTTCCCCACACCAGTTGGTCCAGCAAACATAATAGATATACACTTATCATCTTTAAAACCAAGTCTTATTTGTTTATATATTTTAGTAAGTTCATCTACTGCACTACTCTGTCCAATTACTTTCTTATTTAATTTATTACTAATACTATTAGTGTCTTCAACATCTTTATTACTCATTGTATATATTGGTACATTAGCCTTTATACTAACTACATTTATAATATCACTCTTACTTATATGATGATTGTTATTCTTACTATATAAATTAAGTTCTAATCTATTTATTTTATCCATAAGTTTATTTTCTTCCATCTTATACTTAGTTGCAAGTTTATAATCATTATTTAATATTGCTTTTTTCTTATCACCAATAATTAATTTAACCTCTTTATTTAATTCATTATATTTCTTAATCATTTTATTTTCTTTTAAACTTACATGCGCACATACTTCATCTAAAATATCAATTGCTCTATCTGGCTGTTTTCTATCAGTTATATACTTATTAGACATACTTATAATTAAATCAATTAAATCTTCGCTAATTACTACATGGTGATAATTCTCATAAGTACTTTTAATCTTAATAAGAATATTTTTTAACCCTTCACTACTAGGTTCTTCTATATATACTTTTTGAAATCTTCTATCTAAAGCTCTATCATTTTCAATATATTTTTTATATTCGCTTGTTGTTGTCGCACCAATAAGCCGCATATGATTACGAGCAAGAGCAGGTTTAAAGATATTTGATGCATCAATCGCACCTTCCGCACCACCCGCACCTACTATCGTATGAATTTCATCAATAAAAAGTATTATATCATCATTATCTTCAAGTTCTTTTAACATCTTATTAATACGTTCTTCAAACTCACCACGATACTTAGTACCTGCAACAGCTGATGCCATATCTACACTAATTATTCTTTTATTCTTTAAACCTCTTGGGACTTCACCAAAGGCAATCATTCTACTTAACTCTTCTACTATGGCAGTTTTACCTACTCCTGCATCTCCTATTAGTATTGGATTATTCTTCTTTCTTCTTGATAGTATTTCTAGTACTCTTTTAATCTCAGTATCTCTTCCTACTACTGGATCTATATTATTATCCATAGCCTTCTTAGTTAAATCAACACCTATCTCATCAATAAGTAACTTATCACATCTTTTATTCTTAACAATTTTAGATACAAACTCTTCATATAATAAATCTAAGTCAATTGACATTGATAACATTATTCTAATCGCAATACCTTCTCCTTCTTCAAGCATAGCAGAAAACAAATGATTAATAGTAACATTACCATTATTATTCTCCCTACTATCTATCATAGCTGTTTCCATAATTCTTTTAAGAAGTGGTGTATATAAAAAGTATTCGCATTTTTTCTTACCTACTCCTACTATCTTAATAATCTGACTTTTAAACTTATCATAATCAAGATCATACTCTTTTAACTTAGTTGTTACTTCGTTCTTATCTTTTAAAATTGCAAGTAGAAGGTGTTCACTTCCTACATAGGGATGATTTAAATTATTCATCTCAACTTTTGCGCTAATAAGTATTTTTCTTGCCTCTTCTGTATAATTATTAAACATAATACCTCCTTTTATATTCTATGTATATAATGATTACTTTTCTATATTTTATTCCTAAGAATAAATAATCATAGCAGAAAAACAAAATATTTGTTCATCACGATATAAAGCAACACTAACTTGATATTTAATATCTATTACATCTCCCTCTAATTCTTGCAAAAATTTATTAACACTCGATTCTAAATCTAATTCATGCGATTCATCAATTACTTTTACTTTCATAAAAAAATCACCGATATCATTATAATATCAGTGATTAATTAATTTTGTCGTATTATCTTCCAGAGAAATATTCATGGAATGCAGGCATATTTACAATAGTTGTTGGGTTAAATGACCTACTTTGGAATACACCAAATGTATAGTAATCAGTCATATATACACCTGTTGCAGTTTGTAAGTGAAGGTGTCCTCCTGTTGAACATCCATCCCAGTATTCAATAGAACCAACTCCACCTGAATATCCTATTAATGTATCTTTAGTTACAGTTTGTCCAACACTTACGTTATATGATGATAAATGGAAATATCCTGATGTATAAGAATTACCATTAACTTTATGAGCAATAAATACCATATTACCACCACAACTACTACGATAATTAGTTTTAACAACAATACCATCAGCAATCGAATAAACTGGAGTACCATGTGATAATTCAATATCTATTCCGTAGTGAAATACTGAGTAGTTAAAGTACCATGCACTAAGACCAAATACAGATCCCATTCTACCTGTTGCGGTAGGACGATAGAAACCAGCCGCACTAGGAAGTGACCCATAAGCAGTTACACTACTAGATGAACCTCCAGAAGAGTTTCTTGATGCAGCAGCTCTAGCATTATTATATCTATTAACGCAACTACTTACATCTTCATTACCAGAACACTTATACTTAGTTTCATATAAATTAATCATATCTTGTAAGTCTTTAATCTCATCTTCAATATCAATCATACCATCAGTATATTCAGTAATTTGTTCCCCTAATTTTGCCGCTTCTGCATTTAACTGCTCTTGCGAATTTTCAAGTGATACTTGTTTTTCTGATAACTCACTTACTTTAGCTTTATTTTCTTCAACTAATGCTTGATAAGTATTAATAGTCTTCTTACGATATTCACTTAACTGTTCTGATACCGATAATCTATAGATAAAATCAGTAAAGTTACTTGCATTAAACACATACTCTAAATACATAGACTCACTACTAGATACTTGATAATAATGCGTAATATTTTTAATCTCCTTTTGCATCTTATCAATCTCAGCGTTTCTTGCATCTATATCATCATTTAAATCTTTAATCTCACCCTGAGTCTTTTTAATATCAGCATTTATAGATTCAATATTAGCCTCTACTTCTTTTTTTTGCGCCTCAGTCAAACTCTTTTGATTCTTCGTAGTCTCATACTTAGACCTCATTGTACTTAACTCACTTTTAATCTGATTTAGAGTTTTCGCACTAACTCTACTAGAAAACAAGAATAAGAACAAAATAACAATAATTAATACAACTATCTGTTTTAATAATCTATTTTTAATAAACTCCATAATACTACTCCTTTAATTCTTTTTTAATAGTTTTATAGTTACTACAGTACTTACTAACTAAAGTCCAAAAATCACGAGAATGATTAAAATGAATTACATGTGATAACTCATGAACAATTACATAATCTAAACATCTTAAATCATATTTAATAAGTTCACTATTTAAAGTAACAGAATGTTTTATTCTATTATATACACCCCATCTAGATTTCATCTTGCGAATTTTTAAACTAGGCATAGTACTCACTTCATCAAACATATCAAATACTTTTTTATAATGCTCAATAAAAGTATCCTTTATAATCTTATTGTACCACCTATTTAACTGCCCTATATCTTTAGCATATATAACTAGATTATCACTATCTACATCTACCCTTTTTAAATCATTCACAAATATTATATCATAACTATTTCCTAAATAAAAGAATAAATCCTTCTTTTCATTTTTTTTACACATACTATTGATCATTTTAACTAAATAATCATAATTACTATCTAATAATCCTTTTATATATCTCTTACTAGCTAAATAATTAGTAGTAACATAAATCTTCATATCATCTTTCACTCTAATATAAGTATTCTTATTCCTCTTCTTTATAATTACTACCTCAAAATCTTTACCATTTATATTATAATTCATCTTAATACCTCCCAAAAAATATTCAGATTACTCTGAATATTGAAAGGTTTATTATTAATTGAATTATTGTAGTGTAGATTTGTCTAGCACTATAATAGGGCGAACTAAATCCGAACTAGTGACTGCATGATTAAAAATTTCCCCCGAACCAGTTACACTCCAAATATGAGACGACGAATCATTGTATTGAGTACTCGTAAAATAACCACCATATAACCAATCATAACCCATTATAATTACATCATAACAAGATCCTGTACATCTCTGAACTGTTTCTAAAATTAGTTCATCATATGTTATTAATCTTGCTTCTATTGCTGCTGGAGCTTGATTTTCTTTCCAAGCATCAATTACATATTTTACTTCCGATTGTTTATAATCTGTTGTACATCCCAATTCTGTATAACTACTATATGGTTTCTGCCCACAAGTTGAACTTGAATAATATGCCATTCCACCATAGCCGTTTTGATCAAATGCTGTTTGATAATATGGTGCTGATGTATCATCTGTTACATACATATTTACATGATTATTCTCTGTTCCTACCCCTCCATAAAGATTAACTTCATCTACTGTAAGTGGTTCTGCTTTTAATAAAGTAACAGTCTCTTCTTTTATTCCAGAATCTTTAATTACATAATAATCTACATTATTATATGTTACTTCATCTCCAGTGGTATATGCTGTATATGATGGCGAATTATCAGTTCCATATGCATAATCTACTGTTCTTCCTCCTACTGTACATCCAGTTAGATATACGCTACTGTCTGGATTTAACTGTGTTGTTTCACATGCTACTTGATTTCCACTATACTCAATAGTTAACTGTGATACATCTGTTGGAAACTTTCCATTATCCAGTAAGTATCCTGCAATTGCTAGTTCGATACTTCTTCCGTATGCATCGATACTACGTTTATCAGCAGCAACTCTAGCACTCCTTATTATGTTCATTACTAACGGAGTAACTATTAATGCAATTATTGCCATAATAACTAATACTGCAATAAGTTCAATTAATGTAAAACCTTTCTTTTTTAACTTTGTCATATATAAATTCTCCTTTTCTAATAAAGTATCTTTTGTTACCTTACACATATAGTGTACCATATATATATATATATCAAGAGCATTTTAAAAATTTGTTAAATTTTATATGACAAATACTTTTCAAAGAACTTCTTTTAACTAAATAAATTATATATTATTTTTTTATTGCTGACAATATATTAGTTAATTGAATTATACCATTCTTATAATAAACACAGTCGCAGATTGACATAATATTGAAAATATATGATTTATAAAAATAAGTATGATAAAATATAAATAGATTGGAGATGAATGTATAACTGAGATATCAAATGCTATAAATATGAGTTTTAGAGTTGATATGGGTTTAAAGAAACAAGCTGATAAGTTGTTTAAAAAACTAAGAATGAATACAAGTGTTGCATTAAATATGTTTTTAACTCAAAGTGTAAGAGAACAAAGTATTCCTTTTGTTCCATCATTAGAAATACCTAATGCAAGATTAATAAGTGTAATGGAAGAAGTAGAAAAAATTGATAATGGTATGATTAAAGCTAAAAATATAAATCTTTTAAAGAAGAAATTGAGGATTTAGATTAATGAAATACGATATTATATTTGAAAGAAAAAAGAACAAAAAAGAACTAATTTTATTCTTAATGGAAACTGGAACTCATAGCGATTTATTCTAAAAAATGTGATTAGGACACATTTTTTATTTATCACATCTATTTTTCAAAAAGTAACTTTATTCCGGTTTTATCTGTTTTTTATTTTCGAAAAATATTATTCAAAACATATTCTTATCATATTTATTTTTGAAAAAAATATTGAAATAGTATAGAATATATCTAGGTGGTGTTATGTTTAAGTATTCTAATACAAACAAGAGATATTATACTTTAGATTATTATTATAAAAATAGATTTGGATGTAAGGTTTGTAAAATTAATTTAGATGCTAATTTTACCTGTCCTAATATAGATGGTACTAAGGGTGTTGGTGGATGTATATATTGCCTAAATGGTAGTAGTGATTTTAAAAAGAATGTATCTTTATTAGAACAATTTTATGAAAGAAAGAAGGTCATGTTAAATAAATGGCCTAACAGCAAACTTATTGGTTATTTTCAGGCTAATACTAATACTTATGATACAATTGATAATTTAAAGAAAAGATATGAATTAATACTAAGACAGGATAATGTAGTTGGTTTATCTATCGCAACTAGGGCTGATTCTATTAGTGATGATGTATTTGATTACTTATGTGAACTTAATAAAAGAACTTATTTAACTATTGAGTTAGGCCTACAAACTATTCATGAGGATACTGCTAAACTAATTAATAGATGTCATAGTTTAGAATGTTTTGATAACATGGTA
>JAEEGL012973400.1_pt1 | contig 13636 bp, 10 predicted proteins | sample 9134231 | NCBI WGS metagenome assembly JAEEGL01 (sample SAMN16246548, study PRJNA631951) | gut metagenome | biome: gut microbiome; feature: rumen; material: fiber-attached | host: Bos | place: Iran: Karaj | collected 2018-10
GATACCGGTCACCGGAGCGACTTCGTTGAATTCCCTTGCCTGAACCAGAGCGTTCTGCCCTGTCGTTCCGTCAAGCACAACGAGGGTCTCCCTCTTTGCTTCGGGATATTCCCTCGATATGACTCTGTCGATCTTGTTGAGTTCATCCATCAGATTCTTTTTGTTCTGAAGCCTGCCCGCGGTGTCGACAAGGAGCACATCGGTCTTCCTTGCCTTTGCGGCATTCAGCGCATCAAAAACAACTGCTGCGGGATCCGAACCTTCCGACTGGGATATCATATCGACACCTGCCCTTTTAGCCCATTCGCCGAGCTGGTCTATGGCCGCGGCCCTGAATGTGTCCGCCGCGCATATCAGCACGCTCTTCCCGTCTTTCTTAAGGGAAGCAGCCAATTTGCCAACGGATGAGGTCTTACCCACACCGTTTACGCCTATCATAAGGACGACCGAAGGACCGTTCTCGAAATCGTATGCGTTTCCCGGCACATCCATCTGCTCCTTGATCGAATCTATGAGCAGCTGTCTGCAGTCCTGCGGTTTATATATCTTTTTTTCCTTGACCTTCTGCTTGAGAGAGGAAATGATGTTCTCCGATGTCGAAACTCCCACATCGGCCATAACAAGATTTTCTTCTATCTCTTCATAAAAGTCGTCGTCGATGATCTCAGCGCCCGTAAAGAAGGCTGCGATCTTTCTGAATATACCCATATTTCTCCTGATCTAATATCTTAATTGGCAAGCGAATTCTCTATAAGGCTTACCGAAACAAGAGCCGAAACGCCCTTTTCCTGCATCGTGATACCGTAAAGAGCATCCGCCGAAGCCATGGTGCCTCTTCTGTGCGTGATGACGATGAACTGCGTATGGTTGGTAAGCTTGTGGAGATACCTTGCATATCTGCCGACGTTACTGTCGTCAAGCGCAGCCTCGATCTCGTCCAGAAGACAGAACGGCGAAGGTTTGAGGTTCTGGATCGCAAACAGAAGCGCTATGGCTGTAAGAGCCTTCTCACCACCGGAAAGCATCATCATATTCTGCAGCTTCTTTCCGGGCGGCTGGGCGTTGATCTTAATACCTGCGGTAAGCACGTCCTCATCTTCCATAAGTTCGAGCGTTCCCTGACCGCCTCCGAAAAGTTCCTTGAAAACAACGTCGAATTCGTCTTTTATAAGAGCAAACTTCTCGTTGAAGAGGTTTCTCATATCGTTTTCAAGCATCTCGATTATATCCTTGAGCTTGCCTTCCGCTTCAATGATATCATTTCTCTGGTTTGTGAAGAGGTTGTATCTCTCGGAAACCTCGCGGTACTGTTCGATGGCATTAACGTTGACATCACCGAGGGCTCTGATCTTGCCCTTCAATTCAGAAACGCCCTTTTTGATGGTGTTGTAGCTTCCCAGAGTCTCATCACGGCTTTCAACCGCGGAATCGACCGTAACTTCATATTGATTCCACATATAAGCGCACTGCTCGTCTATGATCTCGCCTATGCGGACGATCTGGTTTTCAAGTCGGAATGCCTCTTTTTCAAGTGAATTGAGAGCCTTCGAAAGTTCCTCGTGCTTGTTGAAGAATTCCTTATGGCCTTTGGTGATGACAGCCTTTTCTTTCTCGAGTTCTTCAATGGATGCATTAAAGTCGTTTACTTCATGCTCCCAGTTAGCTATATCGGAGTGAGCGGTCTTTATCTCCTCATCCAGCGCCTTCAGCTGTTCTTCGGAAGCCTTAACGCTGTTGTCGAGTTCCGCTGTCTCGTTATTGAAATCCGAGATCTCGGATTTCAGACGTTCAACGGTTTCGCCGATGAAGGCCAGAGTTCTTTCAAGTCCTGCATATTCTGCCTTAAGGGACGAATCCTTCTCGTTGGAATATCTCTCGAGTTTTCTCTCTTCATCCAGCTTATGGTTAAGACTTTCGATCTTCTCGTTGATCTCATCGCGTGTTGTGGCATTTGTTCCGAGCCTTTCGACAAGTAGGCCTGCCGCGGCGTTGTTTTCCGCGATCTTCGTTTCAAGGTCTCTGATCTCTATCTCGGTAACGGAGAAGGAATTCCTGCTTTCCTTGAGTCTTTCCTTTTCCTTTTCGAGTTTCATCTGTACGGTATTCTGATTAACCTTGAGTTTTCCGATCTCATCAAGCTTAGAGGATATCTCGTCGGAAAGCTTGTCGACCATCTCTTTGTAGCCGTCTCTTTCCCTGCTCAGAGCGTTTACCTTTGCGGATATCTTCGATACTTCTTTCTCAGCCTCTTCCATTTCACGCTTACGGCCGAGGAGATTGGAATTGCCCTTGAAAGCGCCGCCGGAAAGCGATCCGCCGGGATTCAGCTGTTCTCCTTCAAGAGTAACTATCCTGAGCGAATATCCGTTTGCCCTGGCAAGAGCAAGCGCATTGTCAACGTTATCCACAACTATGATACGTCCGATCAGGTATTTAACAACTTCATTGTATTCCTTTGCGCACTTTACGAGCTTGTTGGCATAGCCGATAACGCCCTGTGCCTTAAGTATCTTCTCATCCTGAGAGGCTTCCTTTGCCGTGATGGCATTTAACGGAAGGAAGGTCGCACGACCGAATTTGTTCTGTTTAAGGAACTCGATCATCTTCTTGGCCGTAGCCTCATCCTTGGTGACAATATTCTGGATATTGCCTCCGAGCGCTGTTTCTACAGCGGTCTCATACTTCTGCTGGACCTCGATGATATCCGATACCACGCCGATAATGCCCGGATATTTGGGCTTTTGCTCCATAACCTTCTTGATACTCGAACTGTAGCCCTCGTATCTCTCGGTGAAGTTCCTTAAGTTTCCGAGCCTTGATTCGAGCTCGATCTTTTCCTTCTGGAACTTTTCCAAAAATCCGTTGGTCTCATCAAGTCTTTCCTTGAGTTTCAGCTTTTCCTGCCTGCGCGAAGCAACGCCGTTTTCAAGTTCAACTATGCTGTCCGCAACTTCGGAAAGCTCTCTGGTGTATGTTTCTACAGCAGTCTCATATTCATTTTCGAAATTTTTCTGATTTAGCACCTTCTTTGTGAGTTCAGCCTTTTTCAAAGCATTCTGCTCACTCAGGGTGTCATATTTCTGTTTCTCGGTCTTGATCTTTGCGTCTTCGTTCAAAAGAGCGATGAGCTGTTTATTGCAGTTTTCGATCTCATCGGCGCAGTCCTTTATGCGCTCCTGGATGCCGGCCATTTCAACATCGGAATCGGAGCGGTTACTCATAAGGTCTTTCAACTGCTGCTCGGTCTCTTTCCTGTTCTCTTCCTGCTTTCCGATCTCCGCAATACGCTTTTCGATCTCTTCCGCGATCGAAACCTTACGCTGTTCGTAGTGGGCGTTGCTCTGATAAAGGGAGTTCTTTTTCTCCTCCATCAGGCGTATCTCACCCTCGCGCTTTTCGGATGAAAGAAGCAGAGCATTTTTCTTTTCCTTGCTTTCGTCTATCTTTGAAGTGAATTCGCCGATCTCGCCTTCCAGTCTTTCATATTCCAGCTTTGTATTGTCATATTCCTGTTTTGTATTGGCAATATCGGCGTTAATGATCTCCTGATGTTCAAGGCTTTCTTCCTTTTCCTTCATATGCTTCTCATAATCGAGAAGGAAAAGGTTGATATCGTACTTTTCGAGATCTTTGGTGAGTCTTAAGTATTCTTTTGCAACCTGCGACTGTTTTTCGAGGGGGCCGACCTGCTTTTCGATCTCGGACAGGATATCCGTAATTCTTGCAAGGTTTGCAGCCTCTTCCTCAAGTTCCTTTTCTGCAGCCGCTTTTCTCTTTTTATACTTTACTATTCCCGCCGCTTCATCGAAAAGCTCACGTCTGTCTTCCGGCTTTCCGGAGAGGATCTTATCGATCTGGCCCTGTCCGATTATGGAATAGCCTTCCTTACCTATACCCGTATCAAAGAACAGCTCCTGCACGTCACGAAGACGGCAGGTGTTTGCGTTGATCAGATATTCGCTTTCACCCGAACGATAGACACGACGCGCAACCGTGACCTCTTCATAATCGATGTTGAGCGCTCTGTCGGAATTATCAAATGTAATTGCCACGAAGGCATATCCCATTGGCTTTCTGAGCTGTGTTCCGGAGAAGATTACGTCCTCCATCCTGCTTCCGCGGAGCTGTTTTGCGCTCTGTTCTCCGAGCACCCATCTTACCGCATCGGCAACATTGCTCTTACCGGATCCGTTGGGGCCGACAATTGCCGTGATACCGTCGTTGAACTTAAGCAGTATTCTGTTGGCGAAGGATTTGAATCCGTGTATTTCTATGGACTTTAAGTACATTATTTTACCTGTGTTATAATAATAATTTTATCTCATACGGCGTATTAAAGCCTGAGATCGAGATAGGTCCGGTAAGCCGCTTCCTGCTCGGCCGCCTTTTTGCTCTTTCCGTGGCCTGTTCTCATAGGAGTACCATCGATAAGGACTCTTGCCACGAACTGTTTGTCGTGATCGGGCCCCGTCTCGGAAAGTATCTCATACTGAACGCTTTTTTTCATTTTGTTTTGAACGAACTCCTGAAGCAGCGATTTGCTGTCATGGAAGATGGCCTTCTTTTCGACATCGTTCAAAACAAAGCGGAGAATGAATTTCTTGGCTTCCTCGAAGCCTCCGTCACAGTATATGGCACCTATGACCGCCTCAAAAGCATCGGATACTATGGAATCCCTTAAACGACCGCCGCTCTTGTTTTCTCCGAAGCCAAGATCGATAAAGTCCGCAAGATTTATCTCTTTTGCATCATTTGCAAGAGAAGGCTCGCATACGAGGCTTGCGCGCATCTTTGTCATCTGTCCTTCCGGCTGATCGGGGTACATATTGTAAAGAAATTCGCTGGAAACAAGCTCAAGCACGGCATCTCCGAGGAACTCTATCCTCTCGTTGCTCGCTGTTTTGTTGATCATACGTTCATGAACAACGGAGCTGTGCGTTAGGGCCAGTCTCAACAGAGACAGATCCTTAAACTTGTAACCGATATTATCTTCCAGTTCACTTAAGTTCCCGTTTATAACCATAATTATGTTACCCGCCCGAAAAAAACGGACACTTCAGCCTTAAGACCAAAACCATAAGACAAAAGTGTCTGCATTCTTGAAAGTTTGTTTTGTTTATCAGTGAATGTATGCCTTGATCTGCTCTACCGCATCGTTAACGGTAACGATCTTTTCAGCGGCATCATTGGGTATTTCAACATCAAATTCCTCTTCGATACCCATGATGATCTGGAAAACATCCAAAGAATCCGCTCCGAGATCATCAACAAAAGTCGAATCAGGTGTAACCTCATCTTCGCTTGTGCCCAAAACCTCACAGATTATCGATCTGATCTTTTCAAATTCCATATTGTTTATTCCTCCGAATCATTTATCATGATACTTTCTTTGATTTTATCATTTATCTTCTGAGCTTTGAAATCCAAAGCCTGAAGAAGCGAATTCTTTATCTCTTTTGCGGTAGCGCTTCCATGTGTCTTCAAGACAAGTCCGTTCAGACCGAGAAGCGGCGCGCTTCCGTATTCGTCAGCCATAAGCTTTTTCAGGGTCTTCTTTAACGCGGGTTTAACAAGAAGTCCGCCGATCTTGCTCCTTAAGTTTGTAAGGAAGCTCTTTTTGATTATGCCGATCAAAGCCTTGGTCGTGCCTTCATAAAGCTTTAATATGACATTTCCGACGAATGCTTCGCAGACAATGACATCGGCATATCCGTTCGGAATCTCCCTTGCTTCGATGCTTCCGATGAAATTGATATCCTTGCATTCCTTGAGGAGGGGATATGTCTCTTTTACGAGCTGATTGCCCTTTTCTTCCTCAAGTCCGATGTTTACGATGGCAACCCTGGGCTTTTCAACCCCGGTCGTATTTGCGTAATAGATCGAACCCATTTTTGCAAACTGAACAAGATGCGAGGATCTTGCATCCACATTTGCTCCCGAGTCGACAAGAAGCGAAACTCCTTTTGCTGTGGGGAACATTGTGCCGATCGGAGGTCTTTCGACTCCCTTTATGCGTCCGACGATAAGCTGTCCCGCAACAAGAACCGCTCCGGTACTGCCTGCCGAAAGGAACGCATCGGCTTCGCCTTTTTTAACAAGGTTGCAGCCCACAACTATGGATGAATCTTTTTTTCTTCTGATCGCATTGACCGGCGCTTCATCGCAGGTTATGACCTCAGTTGCATTTACTATCTCAATATTTTTATGATCTCCGGCGAATTTGGCAAGTTCGGCGCGAAGGACATCTTCGGGACCTACAAGCTTAACAAATACGCGGGGTTCCTCGGTTACAGCCTCAACACAGCCTTTGACGATCTCATAGGGGGCGTTGTCACCGCCCATACCGTCAACGGCTACGATAACATTCTCTTCCATACATCCTCCGGATCACATTTTTCTGTAGAAAAATGATTTCGCAGTCGAATAATTCAGACTGTATGACTGAATTATCTGTTCTGTCGATCCGACGAAAAGCAAAGCATCTTTCTTAAGAGCCGCATTAAACTTCTTGTAAATGTCGGTCTTTGCTTCCTCGGTGAAGTAGATGAGCACGTTTCTGCATACGATAAGATCGCAGTCGGTAGGATAAGGATCTTTCAGCAGGTTTGCATTCTTGAACTCAACACATTTTTTGATATCGTCGGATATTTTATAAGTGTATTCGTTGACCCGGGTAAAATATTTCTGGAACAGGTCCTGCGGAACACTCTTTAAGCTCTTGTCGATATAAAGTCCCGCTTTTGCTTTCTCGATAACCTGCTTGTCGATATCCGTCGCCAGGATCTTGATCTGGCTGAGAGGCAGATATCTCGAAAGAAGCATTACGATCGTGTAGGGCTCATCACCCGTTGAGCAAGCGGCGCTCCATATCTTCGGAGTCCTTGTTTTCGCTAAAATCTCGGGCAGCAGTTCTTTTTCAAGTATTTCCCATTGTTCGGGATTTCTGAAGAATTCGGATACGTTGATCGTCAGATAATTAACAAATTCTTCGAACAATGCCCTGTCTTTCCTGATTGCTGTTACATACTCGGCATAAGTGCCGAACCCGTTTTTCATTATAAGAGAATCGATCCTTCTGCGCATCTGCTTCTCTTTATATGCACTCAAATCTATCTGGGTTAAGGTAAATATTTCTTTTTTAAATGCTTCGTAATCGTCCATATTCACCGCGCGGAAATGTCATGCATAACCGCTCTCCTTTACTTAGAATTGGTGTAACAGTCGCCTTTTTAAAAAACAGGAGGTGTTCCGCTTAAAACCTTTTAAGATGTCACGGAGACACCTCCCATATTTCAAAGTTAAACCTGATGGAGTGGATTATTCTTCTTTTGCTTCTTCAGCGGGAGCTTCTTCAGCAGCCTCTTCAGCTTCGTCATCAGACTCTTCGAGAGCTCTCATGCTGAGAGAGATCTTCTTCTCGTCATAGTTGAAGTCAAGGATCTGAGCTGTGATCTCCTGGCCAACCTTGAGCACATCCTGAGGCTTCTCGATCCTCTTCTTGGAGATCTGGGAAACATGAAGGAGAGCGTCAACGCCGGGAACGATCTCAACGAATGCGCCGAAGTCGGTCATTCTTGCTACCTTACCGGTGATAACATTACCGATCGCGAAATCCTCATCGGCATTAGCCCAGGGATTCTGATCCGCAAACTTCATGGAAAGAGCGATCTTGTCGCCGGAGATTTCCTTGATGAATGCTCTTACATTGTCGCCGGACTTGAAGATCTTCTTGGGATTCTCAATTCTTCCCCATGACATTTCGGAAATGTGGAGAAGTCCGTCTACTCCGCCTATATCAACAAATGCACCGAAATCGGTAACATTCTTTACAACGCCTTCAACAACGTCGCCAACCTTGATCTTGGAAAGGACTGCCTGCTTCTTCTCTTCCTTCTGAGCGGAAACGAGCTGCTTTCTGTCGCCTATGATCCTTCTTCTCTTTGTGTTGAACTCGGTAAGAACGAATTCGATCTCCTGACCCTTGTACTTTGTAAGATCCTTTTCAAAAGTATCGGATACAAGGCTTGCGGGGATGAAGATCCTGGTCTCGTCGATCTCTACGATAAGACCTCCGTTTAATACTTCGGATACGGGTGCCTTGAGAACGGTCTTGTTGTTGAATGCCTCCTCAAGTACCTTGCTTGAACGCTCAGCGGCCAATCTCTTGTAGGATGCGAGCACCGTGCCTTCACGGTCGTCAACCTTAAGAATCTTAACGTTCATAACATCGTCAACCTTTACGCACTTTGTAAGGTCAACATTGGGGGTGTTGGTGTACTCGCCGCGTGAAACCGTTGCGTCTGACTTGTAACCGATGTTTAAGATGATCTCGTCTTCTTTTACACTGATAACTTTGCCTTCAACAACCTGTCCGGTATGTACTGTCTTAAAAGACTCCTCCATTAATTGTGCAAAATTCTCTTCCATAACAGTAAGAACCTCCTTGATGATTTTGTTTGGGGTCGATGCCCCGGCAGTAATACCTACGCAGCAGAAGGATTTAAATTGCTTTAAATCCAGGTCAATAAGCTTCTGTATAAAGTAAGTACTAGCGCACTGCTGTCTGCATATTTCAAACAGCTTACGTGTGTTAGAACTGTTAGCGCTTCCGATGACTATCATGGCATCGTGTGAACTGGCCATTTCACACGCTTCCTTTTGCCTTTCCTCGGTAGCGCAACAAATTGTGTTCATAACATTTATATAATATACGTTCTTTTTTAAAATTTCAACTATTTCTTTAAATTTCTTGGTGTTAAATGTAGTTTGTGAAACAACTACATATTCCTTGTTTTCCTCGCCTTTGAAATCTTTTGCCTCATCAATGTCCGCAATGATATGAGCCTTATGGCCGCACCATGCGGAAATTGCCTTGACTTCGGGATGTTCGCGGTCTCCCGTGACGATTATCCCCTTTCCTTTTTCGGATTCCTCGAAAACAATTTTGTGAATTTTCTTGACAAACGGACAGGTCGCATCCACCACTCTGTGTCCGGTGGCGATCAGTGCCTCTTCTTCCTGCTTCGAAATCCCGTGCGAACGGATAACTATCGTGCCCGGAGGCTTTGCGGCCGCTTCCTCCGGGTCGTTTACGATCTCAACGCCCATCCGGCCCAGTTCGTTTATGACCTCTTCATTGTGAATGATAGGTCCGTATGTATAAACTTTTCCGCCTTTGGCAGCCTCCGCGTAAACCGTATCCACGGCTCTTTTCACACCGAAGCAGAAGCCCGCCGTCTTTGCAACATCGATCTTCATTTATAATCCCTTGTCTGCAGCAATTTCAAGTATCTTTGAGATGACCGTCTCCACCGAAAGCTCGGTGGTATCGACTTCGATCGCGTCATCCGCTTTCTTAAGCGGGGAGTTTTCGCGGTGGGTATCCCTGTAATCTCTCTCCTTGATCTCTTCCCTGAGAGTGTCGATATCGCAGTCGACGCCCTTGGCTTTAAGTTCAAGATAACGTCTTTGAGTTCTCACATCGACCGAAGCGTTTAAGAAGATCTTTACCATTGCATTCGGAAGTACGACCGTGCCTATGTCCCTTCCGTCCATGACAACGGATCTTGTCTTTGCGATCTCCTGCTGAAGGCTTACCATCTTTTCCCTTACGGCCTTGTTTGTCGAAACTCCCGAAGCCATGGCTCCTATCTCGGGCGTACGTATCAGTGAATTCACGTTCTCGCCGTTAAGTATAACGATCTGTTCGCCGTTTTCGTATGTTATGGATACGTTAATGTCGTCAAGCGCAGCCTCTATCTTTTCGGTATCCGAGGGCTCGATCCCGTGCCTTAAGTAATACAGGCCCATTGCGCGGTACATTGCTCCGGTGTCCACATAGATAAAGCCCTTTTTCTTTGCTATTTCCTTTGCTATCGTGCTTTTGCCCGCTCCCGCAGGTCCGTCTATCGCTATCGATCTTGTCATTGTCTCTCCCTTTCCGCAGCGGCTTTTCCTGCCGCATATCCCGTCGACCATGCTATCTGAAGATTAAAACCTCCCGTAACCGCATCGAGATCAAGCACCTCGCCCGCAAAATACAAGCCCGGGCAGAGCTTTGACTCCATTGTCTTCGGATCTATTTCCTTTACGCTTACGCCGCCTTTTGTGATTATTGCCTCGTTGAAATCCCTAAGCCCCGAAACCGTGAGTTCCAGATGCTTCAGGAGTTTTACGAGTTCCTGTCTTTCTTCCCTCGTTACCGAATTCACCTTTTTGTCCGGATCTATGCCCGAAAGCCTTACTATCACCGGTATCATACTCTGTGGCAGAAGCATATCCAGCGAATTTCTGAAGGACTTGTTCATCTCTCCCGAAAAGTCCTTTAAGATACGCGCATCGAGCTCCTGCTGCGCTATGCCCGGCTTAAGGTCGATATATAACCTTCCCGGTTCCTTTCCCTTCGCTTTTGCATCCGCAATATATGAGCTTGCCGAAAGAGCAAGCGGTCCGCTTATACCGTAATGTGTAAAGAGCATCTCGCCGAGTTCCGAATACAGTTTTTTACCCTTTTCGTTCTCGAGGGTCAGCGTCACATTCTTAAGTGAAAGTCCCTGGAGCTCCGAAGGATATTCCTCCTTTGTTTCGATACCTACAAGCGAAGGAACTAGTTTGGTCACCGTATGCCCGACGTTTTTTGCAAATTCATATCCGTCTCCGGTGGAACCGGTGGAGGGATACGAAAGCCCGCCTGTAGCGATTATCAATGAGTCTCCTGTTTCCGTAACGGTGTTTTTATGTCTGTCGATCGTCTTCAGCCTGCATCTTCCGTCAGCGAATTCAAAGCCTTTGGCTTCCGTGTTCAGCCTAATCTCAACTCCGAGACGGTCAAGCTCTTCCTTAATGCATTTGATCACATCCGATGATTTGTCGGACTCGGGGAAGACTCTCTTTCCTCTTTCGATCTTGAGCTTCAGTCCGAGTTTTTCAAAAAATTCCATAAGATCGGAATTGTCGAAATTTTCAAATGCGCTGAAAAGGAACTTTCCGTTCGCCGTAATGTTGCCATACAGTTCCGCACGTTCACAGGCGTTGGTGACATTGCATCTGCCCTTTCCCGTAATGAACAGTTTTTTCCCGACTTTTTCGTTTTTTTCAAATATTATGACAGATGCGCCATTTCTCGCGGCGATCACGGCCGCAAGCATACCCGCAGCGCCTCCGCCGACTATAAGAACCTTTGACATTGATTTCCTTTCTTAACATAAAACAAAACAGGAATACATGATTCCTGTTTCAAGAGTTTACTTTATGAGATACGCTTCGTCAATACCGAATGAAAAATTGCTTGTGACATATGCCTGTCCGTCTATCCTGAACACTACCGCCGTGCAGTTTTCATAATTTTCTATTATGCTCTGCGCTATGCAATCCAGAAGCGAAGCTTCATAGGCCGGTGAGCTTATGCCCGGGGCGCCGTCAGCCGAAAAATCGACTATTGCGGTGGTCTTTTCGAAGTGCGAATCCTTGATCTTTACCGAGAAGGATTCGTCTTCAAGGCTGCCTGCGATCTTTTTTGCAAGTTCAAAGAGTGTTATCGTTCCCGCATCCATCTTAACGGGAATGGCGATCTTTTCGAATTTTTCCGAATCAAGACTGTAGATAATTATGTCGTTCTTCGGAACCGGGATCTCTTCTTTTGTATCGGATGCTGGAGTTGGCGTTAATGTAACGGGTGCTGTGACCGAGGGCGTCGGCTCTTTTTCCGGGGAAGGTGTCCTTGACAGGCATCCTGCCAGTCCAATGACCAAAAATATTCCGATAATTGAAAGTATGATCCCTTTTTTCAAAACACAAACGCCTCCACTCCGACAAAATCGCACTCCAAAGTGGATATTAGGCGGTTTGTTTGTCAAAAATAAGGCAGATTCCTGTCACATTTCAGACATACCGTTATTCTTCTTTAAGCACCGCTCTGTTCTTCCAAATGTAGTCTCCGAGCGATATTATGGTGAGGGCTACCGAAAGCCAGATGAGTACCTGTTCGGTAACATAGAACCACTGATAATCCCAGTGCAGGAGAAGCGCTATCGCCATAATCATCTGCACGGTGGTCTTAACCTTTCCCCACATTCCGGCAGCGATGACGATACCCTTGTCGGAAGCCACAAGACGGAAGCCGGAAACTATGAATTCTCTCGCCACTATGATTATGAGGGCTATCGCATTCAGTCTGCCAGCTTCGGTAAACAGGATCAGCGCGGTTATGACGAGGATCTTGTCTGCAAGCGGATCCATAAATTTGCCGAATGTGGTGACAAGGTTGTATTTTCTCGCTATCTTTCCGTCAGCCAGATCCGTAAGGCAGGCAACGATATAGATTGCAAGCGCAATGTACTCGTGTGCGCCGATGGCATCAAAATAAAAGAAAAATACAAAGAACGGGATCAGAAGGATCCTTAAGATTGTAAGTTGATTTGGGATAGTCATTTTCATATGTATTTCTTCCTTTGCGCTTTATTCTGCAATATCTCCTACGAGATCATATTCTTTGGACGCGGTGATCCTGACTTTTACGATGTCGCCTGACATATGTTCGCGATCCGAGTGCAGGAATACATAGCCGTCCACGCCCGGAGCGTCCATATAGCTTCTTCCGATCCATATGTTGTCTTCGGGGAGCTTTCCTTCCACCATGACGTCCATAACGGATCCGACCTTCGCTTTTCCCTTTTCGAGGGATATCTTCTGCTGAAGCGCCATTATGTCTTTTCTGCGCTTGTTCTTTATGCGCTGGGGCACCTGATCCGGGAACTTGGCGGCAGGCGTTCCCTCTTCTTTGGAATATGTGAAGTCTCCGAGTCTCTCAAAACCTGTCTTTTCGACGAAGTCCAGAAGTTCCGCGTGGTCTTCTTCCGTTTCTCCCGGGAAGCCGGATATCAGAGAAGTCCTTAAGCATACATCTGGGATCTTTTTCCTGATCTTTGCGATGATCGCTTCAAGCGCGGCCCTGTCCGTTCTTCTGCCCATCCTCTTTAAGATCCTGTCCGAAGCATGCTGGATCGGAAGATCGAGATAATGACAGAGTTTCGGTTCCGCGGCTATGGTATCTATGAGTTCATCGGTGATCTCTTCGGGATAACAGTACATGACTCTGATCCAGGACAGACCTTCGATGCGGCACAGTCTTCTTAAGAGCTCCGGAAGCATCTTTTTACCATATATGTCGGTTCCGTAGACAGTTGTCTCCTGTGCCACAAGAACCAGTTCCTTTGTTCCGCCTCCCGCAAGGAATTCGGCTTCGGAAACAAGTCTTTCCATCGGGATGCTTCTGAAATGTCCCCTCAGAGAAGGAATGATGCAGTACGAACAATGCTTGTCACAGCCTTCGGCGATCTTAAGGTACGAATAATATGCGCCCGTGGTCACTACTCTTGTAACATCGGGCAGAGGAAGCCGGTCCGTATCCTCCACAAAATCACCCTTGCCCTCAAGCGCGTCGCATATCTTGTCTATCGCTGTAGTACCTACTATCGCATCAACTTCAGGTATCTCTTTTTTTATCTCTCCGGCATATCTTTGCGCAAGGCAGCCGGCAACTATCAGCCTCTTGAGGCTTCCGGTCTTTTTATATTCCGCGGCTTCGATTATCGCATTGATGCTCTCCTGCTGTGCATCCTTTATAAATGCACAGGAA
>JAEEGL013175480.1_pt1 | contig 13636 bp, 7 predicted proteins | sample 9134231 | NCBI WGS metagenome assembly JAEEGL01 (sample SAMN16246548, study PRJNA631951) | gut metagenome | biome: gut microbiome; feature: rumen; material: fiber-attached | host: Bos | place: Iran: Karaj | collected 2018-10
GGATGGCTGGCAGAGGAGGTTGTCTCGCGTCATCTCTATTGTCCCAGCATGTTGTGCCTGATCAGTTTCCAGGATTGGATTTCCATGGACGAGAAGTTGCGCTATCCCTATCCTGATGATGAGCGCATCAACATCCCATCCATTCCTCGCCACCAGTGGCGTTATCGCATGCATCTCACAATCGAGGACCTGATGCAGGCTAGTGATTTCAACAGCCATGTGCGCCTGCTCATCCAGCGTGGGGGACGCTTAAATTGACAGACAGCAAATAGCCAGTTCCCTTTTTTTAGGGAACTGACACGTTGTCTTTGCGGTTTCGACGTGTTGAAACTGTAATCATAACACATTGTGTCCCTTGTTTCAACGTATCATTTTTTTTTGCATCCCTTAGTTCCTTCACTTCCTGTTATGGATCTTGTTTCCTTTTCCTGCTTTGACCTGGCTCTCTAAGATACGTGCTTGCTTACGCTGTTAACTGACTTTACTGATTTCTTAAGTGTGGTACGAGTTGTTTTTTCTTTTTTTCTAGACCTTCTATAAAAAAGAGCATGGTAATGCTCATTTTTTTTTTCTTAGTCCTTTTTTCTTTCTTTTTTCCGCCATATGTCATAAATGGATGAAAATGGATGGGTTTTTGCTTCATGTTTTGCACTAATCATTCTATTTTTACAAACAATATACATGTGAGCTCATGAGTTTAGGCAGAAATTAACATTGAAATTTGGATAGAAGCAGAACAAGAAAAGCGAGAGGACCACACTCCTTTGTTGTGCTGCCGAGAAAGGGTCACCTAAGATATGAATAATAATTTTGGATTTGGTATCATTATGTCATTTCTGAGTGCTAAGATAGAGAAATATCGATATGACTGTATACACATTCTTTTTTTCACGTTGTGTATTCTCATGCCATTTTCCATCACATATGCAGCTACCAATTATCGTTCCACAGAGGTACAGCGGCTTTCCGAAGCTCTTAATATTCCTGTAGATTCTTTACATGAGGGCTTCAACATCTTTAATATCGCTCCACTTCCAGTGAAGGTGCTGTATCATGCTGACCAAGTTTCTTTCATTGGTTATGACATCTTTCCTGAGGAAGTAAAAGAGATGGCTCACACACCCATTCTTTCCTTTTTGGAACGCTATTTTCTCCAACTTTCTTACCCCGCTCCCGGTCGTCCCCGTGAAAAGATGATCAAGGAAGACCGCTTTACGTTTGAGGTTGGCAATCTATCGACTATATTATCACTTCGTCCTGAAGATAGTTTTTCGTATAATTATGAATTAAGAAAATATCATATCACATGGACGCGCAACGACCAGTTGCTTCTCTCCATTTCATTTCCTGCAGAGCACGAGTTAATCAGTGGTGAGACTAAGATTGAGGCGGACCAAAATGTTGAATCAGACATCCTAGCCTCCACTCCTGTTTTACCATCCTCGTTTCTCAGAAGCACCCTGACACCGACCGTTCAGGGATCATATTTCATTAAGAAAGGAAAAAAGTATCCAAAAGATCAGTTGACAGGCGATTTGTATTTCAAGCAGCAGGCTGATACCATCGCCATACTCTTCGACAGTGACCACCCTTTGGAGTCCGCAGCCAATCTGATGCTCTCGCCCAACGTTCAGGGTGATTTCCTTCTAAAATTCAAGCAAGTAATGTATGGCTATAAGAAACATCATTTCGATGCGCCTTTGAAGCAATGGATTGCCTATTGTATACAGAGCGGCTGTGAATTATTTTTCGGTGTAGAAGCATACGAGAGCGACAATATCAAGGCGTCCATCATCGCCGTTAACGAAGCCGAAGGATACAACCATGTTCTTTTCGTGGATATTCCGATTTCGATTATCGGTAGTCCTTCAGGCGAAATATCAGCAACATTGGAAACCTTTATTCCAATGCACAATGTGATGGGATTATTTGCCAAATTCAGAGAAAATAAGATTAAACAATCTAAAATCTATTATTAATATATTAATACATAAAAGAAAATGATTAAAAGATTTGTCAGTCTGTTGACGATGGTTTTGCTAGCTTTCTCAGGTTATGCACAGAACAGCATCAGCGATATCAACCGCATCAAGCGTGACAAAAACTATTTGTATGGAGAAGCAACCCTCGATACTAGAGAAGCTGCTATCAAATTGGCTTATGAGTTACTTGAGGTAGAAATTAAGAACTGGGCTGCAACTAAGAATGCTCAAATTAATAGTGTTTATGCATCGAAGGTCTACGAGTTTGCGGACTCCATCATTTTGCAACGCCACAATATGGTTCGAGCATTCGTTTTCGTCAAGACATCTAATCTGAAAGCTATCAAAGGCAAGTCAATGACAGTGGACGTCAAGCCAGATGAAGTTTTGACTAAGGCTATTCCTGAGCCATCGACTGTGGAGGGTAATACAATCCCTGTCAAGGAAGAACCCGTTGGGAAAGAAGAGACACCTACAAAAGGAAAAGAAGCAGTTCCCACCAATGTCGATACACCTACCCAAATAGACCTTGTGAAGGAAGAACCTGCTCCTGCCAATCTCCAGTCTGTCCAACCAGAGGCTATTCAACGTCTGATGGCTGTTACATCGTTTCATGATTTGGAGGATGTCATTAAGCCTCTAAAGGCAGAAGGCAAGATTACTGGCTATGGCAAGTACACTACCATGAGCGATCCAGCATCCTGCTATCTGATTATATATGACAAGGAAGCCAACATTAAGGCCTTCCTTGGAAAAGGTGCTGCAACGCGTCCTAATCTTCAGACGGGACTCTCCGACAGCGAGAAGAATTATCACGGCTGCGGTGCTATTTGGCTGAAAATAAAAGAATAAAAAATATACCATTGCAATGAAAAAATTATTTATGTTTGTGATCCTAACCGTGATCACCAGTTTCCGACTGATGGCAGCTGATGCTGTCAAGTTTTATGTTAATGAGGGTGTTGAGAATAATGGTCTTAAAAAACAAATTGAGCAGAACGTCACAGCACTTCTCACTTCGTTGAATGCTGCCTGTAAGGCCGACAAGGCTATCTCCTATGCTAAGTCAGGCATTACTGAGGAGGCCAAGCAGCAGATAGACATGCTATGGATGAATGTTCATTTCTTCTGTGAGGACGAAGAGATTGTTGAGCGCGTGCTCACCACCGCCAACGGCTTCCAGGTACGTAACATTCCTCTTACTATGAAAGCATTGGCTGGTGAAACCCTCAAGGATGAATACCAGGAGGCCGTCATCAATATTGACAAGACAGGTAAAATCGTCAGTTTCTTCTTTACCATTAGCATGAATATGTATACCAAGGTCATGCAGAACAGTAACGAAGTATCGGATGTTCGTCGCCGTATGACTATTCTCGATTACGTGGAGCATTTCCGTACGGCATACAACATGAAGGATATGCCGTTCCTCCAGCAGGTGTTCTCCGATGATGCCCTTATCATTACTGGCAAAGTCATAAAGGTGCAGAAAAGCGATATGTTTCCCGCTGGCAACAAGATCATTTATAAGAAGCAGAACAAGCAGCAGTATCTAACCAACCTTGGTAATGCTTTCAAGGTGGCGAAGTATATTAAGGTAAAATTCGATGACATCAAGATTGTAGCTCATCCCACCAAGGATGATATATATGGTGTGACGCTCCATCAAGAATGGAACACAAACACGTATAATGATGAGGGCTACGTCTTCATGCTTTGGGATTTTACCAATGAGGATGAGCCAAAGATCCATGTGCGCACCTGGCAACCAGATTATCTTGACAAGACAAAAGGGGAACGCATCAACCCTGATGACATTTTTTCACTTAGTGACTTCGTCCTGTGATGAGAAACAAAAACATATTACTTCTGATACTTATATCATGGCTTTTTGCGGTGAATAGCCAGGGGCAGGATTTTCGTATTACCAAGTTTGAGGAAAACACTCTCGACCTCTCCGCAGCACGCTCTGCCGTCAAGGACAGGAACAACGACATATGTGCCCTTATAAAGGTAGCTGTTCGTGACACAAAATTTGAATACGAACCCAATATGGGAGTTGTCAAGCAGGAAAGGAAAGTTGGGGAAGTGTGGCTCTATGTGCCTGCTGGCACTAAGCGTATGACTATTCGCCACCCCCAGCTTGGTATTCTAAGGGATTATGTCATACCTGTCAGTATTGAACAGAAGGTTGTCTATCAAATGTCATTGGAGATCACCAATAAAGAATATCTTCAGTCGATGCTGCATAAGGCCAAGGCAGATACTGTTCGCATTGAGATTACTAAAGACTCCATAATCTATAAAGAAAATGAACGCAAACTTTTTTTTAATCTCGGAGTAGGTTTCAATGTAGTCAGTATTATGGGCCCCAGTGTTAGCCTTGGCTTCACAGGTAAAAAGCATCTTATTGAAGCAGGGGCTATATTCGGTTTAAATAAAGTAAAAGGTGTCAGCATTTACCAAACAATGAACTCTGCTTATTGGGGCACCTATGACTACAACGCCATGCGTTTCTATCTCCGCTATGGTTATGACATAAAGTTCTCTTCTTTCCTTGTAACCCCTCAAGTGGGAGCTGCATTGAATAACATTAAAGGAAAAGAAGTTAGACATGGTACTGGTGCCGACCTCTTCAGCAAGACAAATACCGTTTCTGCCACTGTTGGCTGCCGTTTCACTTATTGCATTTCCAAACTCATCCAAGTACAAGTGACACCAGAGTATGATATTGGTATAAAAAAGGATCAAGCATTCAATATAATAAAAGAGGCAGACTCAAACCTGAAATCGTGGACGAGTGGTTTTAATCTGAATGCCGGACTCATATTCCAATTCTAATTTTGATTTATTATGAACAAGACGCCATTATATCACATTATAATATTTATGTGCGCCTGCGCGTGCGCGAGTTGCTCATCATGGGACGAGGAATATGCCAATACTCCTTTTGAGGCTGTTACCTCTAACTCTTTGGCTGTAAGCACCAATGAGCTCACCTTTCCTGATATCGCCGAAAAACAGGAACTCGTCATTACTGCGCAGAACTTTTGGAGCATTCAGAACTCTGCCCCTGCATGGCTTTCCCTCAGTGCTGACCACGGGAAGGGCGATGCCACACTTACAGTATTCGCACAAGATAATACTGCGGAGGCTCGCAATGCCACCATCATTGTCTCCAATGGCCTTGAGAGCTATACCATTCATGTGTCACAAGCAGCCTTGCAAGAAAAGTTAATCTTGAGCAAATCGTCACTAACCTTCGCATATCAGGGGGCTGCCGAAACCATTGGCGTTGAAGCTAATACCGTGTGGGCTGCCAGTTCAGATGTTGCGTGGCTAAAGGTTACGAAAAATAATGAGAATACAGCTATCACTGTAGTGGCAGCTCCGAACATCAGCACTGAATCACGCCAAGGTATAATCACTATACAGAGCAAAGGCCTTTCTGCCAAAATCTCTGTGACACAGCAAGGTGTGAAAGCTCCAACAGTCCAAAAACCTACAATATCAAATATCACCAAGCATAGTGCTAACTGTAAGTTCAACTATCAGTCTCAAGATATGGATGTGATAGAGTATGGCGTTTGTTATAGCAGCACAAACAAAGTTCCTACAACAGCAAATGCCGAAGTGACAAAACAGGCCTCCACCACTAAGAGCGGAACTCCTTCGATGACACTTTCTGGGTTGAAGAGCAAAACAACATATTATGCTCGCTCATATATCACAACAGCCTTAGGTACGCTATATAGCGAAGCCATCTCTTTCACTACGCTCGTATCAGCACCTCAAGAAGGAGATAACGGTCTGCCTACAGAATAAACGCAGAAAGTTTTTTAGAAGGATTATAAATAATAACACTATAAAAGCAATATGATATAACATGAACAAAGAAAATAAATATATCAAGAGGTTTATGAAATCGTTATTTCATAGATCATTACTATTCTTTGGAATCATTTTATATAGTGCCTCTATCTCAACCGTGAGTGCAGCGGACAATTCTGCAGTGAAGCCTCCTCTCATCCAGGGAGTCTGGCAGTTTAGTAGTCCTATGTCTGATTCCGATGAGGGTTCTTTCTATGCACTTCTTGGTCATGCATCTGATGCCTTATCGGCGGGACTGCCTGCCGATGATTTTTGGCATTCTAACTGGCATGACGGTCCCCAGCCCTCTGGCTCCCACTATTTCCAGGTTGAGATGATTAATCCGGAACTACTTCCCGATGAGATATATTTTGTTTTCACACGTCGTCCCGTTGGGAATGATCATACCATCGAATGGAGTGTTCGTGGAACCAATTCTTATGATGCTTCTAAAGAAGCTTGTGAGGAACTTGCACGTATAAGCACTCCTTATACAAGCAATACAGAAACTATAAAATCCGATAATTTCAATCCTAAGGGTTACAAATATCTCCGTTTCTATTCAGAAGCACAATCTGGAGAGAATTTTGGATCACGCGGTTATTTCCACCTCTCTCGTTTCCAACTCTATCCGGCTAAAGCTATCAGCAGTTACGAAGCAGCCCTTTTAGCTATTGAAGACGGTGCAATTTATTGCATTTTTACTGAGGTCAATGGGCAGAAATATTATATTGCGGCTGACGGCACTCTCACTGCTGACAAGAATGGGGGAAACCTGTACACTTTCGAAAAGGTTTCGCCTTTAGAAAGCGAACGTGAATACGAATATGGTTTCCTTATAAATTCTAATAATAACACACGTTTCAGCAATCCTCGTACACAAGAAATTGAATCCTTTACAGAAGGTAGGCTAAATGTTACGACTTTGGGCCGTGACACATGGGAGGCTCAAGTGTTTTTTGAGAATGATGAGGGCAGGTTTGCTATCCGTTCCACCAACGCTTCTTTGACGCTCAATGAGTGGTCCACTGTAGGTAGCGCTTTTTGGACATATTATGAACACGATGGTATTCCCCTTGCGGGATATAGTTTCGATCAGAACTACATTTGGCAGGTTGAAAAAAAATTTGCAATAACCTGTAATCTCGTAGAGAATGGACAAGTTATTTCCACTACGACAACTAGCATGCCATTCGGAGTCGCTCCTATTGCTCCCAACTTCTTTGGTGAATATGGAGAAATGCTTCATGGCCTTTATGACTTAATCCCCGATGTTCCAGTTGTAACGAAAGAAACTTCTGTGGTCAACTTCAAGCCAATTTGGGCTGGGCCATTCGAACTTTCCAATAGTTTTGCTTCAGCCAAATGGTACAATATGAACATTCGTAGTGGATGGCAGGTTTCTAAATGTTCTGCCGAACCATATACCATGAAGAATAATCCTACAGAAGAAGAGCTCGCATCACCTGAATTCCAATGGGCTTTCGTGCCCGTACAAGACCAGTTATGTCAGATTATCGTTTATAACCGTGCTTCTGGTCCAAATGCAACGTTGTCAAAGGATGGTGACAACGTGGTTATGCGCGACGGGACTTATGTTTGGGAAATTTTTTCTAATTATGACGGATTTGTGTTACGAGAAATAGGTACGGAAAAATGGATCAATCAATTAGGTGGCGGTAACACTTCCTGTCCTCTTGGTCTATGGGATGATTCAAATGGTAGGTCTGACGACGGTTCTACCTTCCGTGTGGAAGAGGTGCTAGGGTTGGATCAGACACCGGCTCTAGTGAACGGCGTTTATCAGCTGGCCACACCGGCAGACCTGGTTTGGTTTGCCGCCAATGCCGCAACAGAAGGACTGAAGGGTGAGCTGACCAATGCTATTGACCTGAGCAATACGAAATGGAAGCCCATCGGTACTAAGACTGCTCCCTTCACCGGCTTCTTCAACGGACATCTCTATCCCATCACCGGCATCTCGAATATGCTGTTCGGAACCACTTCCGGCGCCACCATTACAGGTGTAGCCCTGGAGAGCGGCAACATCGAGATTCCCGGCAAGTCTGACTATGCAGAACATGCAGGAACCATTATCGGCGAGGCTGGAACCGGTGCACCCACCACTCTGAGCTTCAGCTATAGTAAGGTGAACATCACCACCACTGGTAGCTGCGATACGGGCGGTTTGAGCGGTAAGTTCTATGGTACCATCTACAACTGCTCATACATCGGCATCATCAGCGGCGAGGACACCATTGGTGGTATGATTGGCAGCTCAAGCGAAGTGGCTACACCAGCCAACATCAGCAACAGCTACAGTTATGTGGAATCCTTCGGCGGAAGCGGCTGGTACAAGGATGCCTTGGTAGGATGGCTGCATGACGGCAGCTCTATGAACAACTGCTATGCCATTGAGAACGTTGGCAGCTATGCTGAGCATTACAATAACGCCACTGTGAACAATGTCAAGACCATTAGCAAGGATGTATTTACAAGCGGTGAAGTCTGCTTCAAACTGAACGAGGCACAGGGCAAGACTGTTTGGTTCCAGACCTTGGGTAAGGATGTTCATCCGGTACTGGATAGCACTCATGGTGTAGTTATTAAGAAAGCTGACGGCAACTATGCTAATGCCTCCAATGACGGTGTCGTTCGAATTGGTACAGCTGAGGCTCTGGTCGCTTATTCCGCTTTTATCAACGGCGGGACTGACGCAGATGCCATTCTGACTGCCGACATCGACATGAGCGGTGTTGACTACACTCCTATCGGTTGTGAGGCTAACCTGTTTACAAATTCGTTCGATGGTCAGGGACACATCATCAGCAACCTCACTGTGACCAAGGGCGTTGATGTCAGCGGTACCATGGGCGGCGTTGCCAATGGCTACGTTGGTCTCTTCGGTGCAGTAAGTGGCGGTGCAACCATCAAGAACTTCACCCTGAAGAATGCCAGGCTGAGCGGTCCCGCTTTTATTGGCGTTGTTGGTGGCTCATACGGTGACGGTACGGTTACCATCGATGCTGTCGGCTTCGAGGGTGAGGCTATTGGTACGGCTCAGAACGTATCCGGTATCATCGGCGTGAACATGAACAGTACAGCTACCTTCCACATCAGTAACTGCTACGTAACGGGTAAGGTAGCCGGCGGCTACGAGAGTGCAGCCATCACCGGTTGGACCGGCGGCGGCTCTATCAGCGGTTGCTGGAGCACGGCTGAGGTAAAAGGCAACGATGCAGGCAAGGCCTTCTATCGTAACGACGCTACCGTTTGGTCAGACTGCTATGACATTTATGGCGAGCAGGTCAATAAGATTCCCGAAGGCGCATTGGCAAGCGGTGAGCTGGCCTACAAGCTGAACGGCAACAGCGCAGACGGTGCTTGGCGTCAGACCATTGGACAGGACAAGCATCCCGTATTTGCTGCCAGCAGCAAGAAGGTATATGCAAAGCCCAGCGGGGGCTTCCGTTGCGACGGTCTGCCTCTTGGTAATACCACCTATACCAACAACGTAGTTACTCCCACCATCTCTGCTCACGAGTATGACGGCTTCATCTGCAAGAACTGCGGTCAGATCAATCCCGAATTCGTTCAGCCCAAGAACGGCGTTTACGCTCTGGGTACTGCCGAGCAGCTGGCATGGTTCGCCTGCAAAATCAATACCGGTGCCGACAAGGCTCTGAACGCTGTGCTGACAGCTGACATTGACATGAGCGCATATCCTGGCATAGAGAATACAATCGGTACGGACGGCAACGGTTATGCAGGTACGTTCGACGGCCAGTTCCACACCGTTAAGGTGGCTTATGTGAACAATGCCGATGGCGGTACTGAGGTAAGACACAGCACGGCTCTGTTCCGCTTCCTGAACGGCGGTACGGTGAAGAACATCATCACCACCGGTACGATTACCACGAACCAGAAGTATGCTTCCGGTCTTGTCGGTAAGACTCAGGGCAACGGCGGTACGATGGAGAACGTGGAGACCCACATCGTCATCAACAGCGCAGTTGACGGCGACGGCACCCACGCCGGCTTCCTTGGCGTAGCCGATGCTCCTGCCACCATTATTACCAATGCACTCTCCGCTATCGTTATCAACGGTGACAGGACGACCTGCTGCGGCGGTCTCATCGGTTGGGCTAATCAGCCTGTAACCTTCAACAAATGCTTGATGGTTGGTGAGATTAACGTTCAGGACGACGGTTCTGCTACCTTCTCTCGTAACCCCGGCGGTAACATTTACAATAACTGTTACTATAGAGACGGTGTGAAGGAGTTGCAGGATAATGGCAACGCTACAAAGGTTTCTGCCGACGTGCTCAAGAGCGGTGAACTGACCTACTCCTTGAACTATCCCGACGTGAACGGCGGAATTTGGCGTCAGAATTTAGACAATGGACATACCAAAGATTCTCATCCGGTATTATCATGGGAACATGGGCAAGTATTCAAGGTGGCTGGCGGCTATACCAATAAGGATTCTAATGCCAACGGCTTCCGCTATTATATGCTCGAAATTGATGATATTGCCGGTGGTGATCGCATTCAGATTTCTGAGTTTGATTTTCTTGACAGAAACGGAAAAGAACTTGAGAGTTTGCGTGTTACTGGTGGACCTAACGACTTCTTCTCGGGTGAATCATGGACTAATCTTTGTGACGGAGAGACCGCGACAAAGTACTGCGGCCCCTTCCGTCGGAGCGAAGGTGTATATCTCTATTTCGATGCCCAAACAATAGTTAAGCCCGTAGCCTATCGTATGTACACGGCCAATGACACTAAAGACTTCTCCGAACGTAACCCCGTAAGCTGGAAACTATGGGGCAGTAACACAGAGAACAAACAACCGGACCATGAGTCATGGGTGCTCGTTGATGAACGCATGGACGACCATACCATGCAAGCTACAAATTATATGCCATATGATTTCCAAATAATGCCGAAGTGCCGCTACTATCAATTTGTAATCGAGGCAAATGGCGGTGACATTGCGATTCAACTCTCCGAATTCGACCTTATTGACAGGAATAATCAGGATGTAGATCCGCTTGTTCTTTATGCTTCCACAGGTCATCATTATGATAACGAAACACAGGAAAATCTTTTTGACAACGATGTCATGACTAAATTCTGTGGAATGTTCACGGACAAAACAATTATATATATAGATGCTGGTAAACCTGTTGCACTTTCCGGTTATCGCATGACAACAGCAAATGATACACAGTCCTATCCCGACCGTAATCCGGTTTCATGGTCTTTGCTGGGCAGCAATACCAAGAGCGACCGACCAAACGATGACGTATGGACGCTCCTTGATCACCATGAAAATGATTATACACTTGGTGCAGTCAACTACACACCATACACTTTCTTTTTCAACAATTCACAGCCTTCTTTGGCTGGAGATGTGAATGCTGATGGTAATATTGACGTAGCAGACTTGACAGGCGTAGTAAGTTTTATCCTGGAGGATGCCGATGCAAGCCTGATCTTCAGTGCAGCCGATATGGATGCCAATGGTAAGGTTGAAGTAAACGATTATGCAGCATTGGTAAATGTGATTCTGAGTCATGGCAACAATAGCGTAAAGGCTAGAAGGATTCCGTCGCGTCAGGAGGCACTAATCAGTCTGACTGCTATTGGCGAAGATGAATTGCTGGTGAGTCTGATGGGCGACAGACAATTCACGGGAATCCAGTTTGACTTGCAGCTTCCGGAAGGTGTTACTTTGGATGAGGATGGCATGGTATGTGAGAGCCGCCAGCATGGATGCTGGTCTGTGCGCCGCGAGGACGGTACATACCGTGTGCTTTGTTCTTCAATGACAAATGCTGAATTGCGCAAAGGTGTCGTACTTCGACTAAAGACAAAAGTCGATACCATAGGAGAAGCTATTATCAGCAATGTAGTGTTGTCTGACGTAAATGCTAAGAGGCATGAGGCAGCTTTAGTAAAGACTATTATTAGTGATACTACAGGCATAATGTCAGAAGACTTGACGACGCAGACAACGGCTGTTTTTGACTTGCAGGGTCGTCGTACTAACTTGCAGAGGAAAGGTATCTATATTGTAAATGGCAAAAAGGTCGTGATTAAGTGAACGTTAAATTGATCCTATGTTCAGTTTTGCTGCTTGCTATCAACAAGCTGCAAGTACAAAGTTCAAGGGCAAAATTAAATAAGTATTAGAAATGCAAAGAAAATTATTTTATGTACTGGCATTTACTATTGGATTGTTCTTCCATCGTAATGCTTTTGCAGACACCAATAAGCTGGAACTTCAGGATGTCATGATAAAATCAGGCGACACAGAGGCTATCGTCTCCATCATGTTGACAAACGAGGTGGAGATAACAGGCCTTCAATGCGATCTATATCTACCCCAAGGTTTTTCTGTGGCGAAGGATGCATCTGGTGGCTACAGAATGAATGTAACCCGCACTACAGCAATGCGTCACAACTTGGCTGTGCGCCGGATGCCGGATGATGCCTTGCGCATTGTACTTAGTTCGATGAACAATGCCACGTTCTCAAACAAAAGCGGAGCCGTGCTAAATATTACAATTGCTGTAAGCAACGATGTGAAGGCTGGCAAGTATGGTATGGACCTGAAGAATATCGTACTGACCGACCCACAGGCCACGCGATACACCTCAGGCAATACTACGGGACTTCTCAGTGTGGTTGAACCTGTCAGAGTAATTGCAAAGAGTTACACCCGTGAGTATGGCGATGCCAATCCTACATTTGAATATACCGTAGAAGGTGCTGTGCTGAATGGTAGACCTGAGATAATTTGTGAAGCTACGGCAACGTCTCCCGTTGGAGTGTACCCCATTATCATCAAGAAGGGAAGTGTCAAGAACAATTACGACATGTATGTCAATGGTACGCTGACCATTACCAAGGCTTCATTGACGGCAAGCGTTGGTAACTACACGAAAAAGCAAGGCGAGGCCAACCCAACCTTCAAGATAACGTATAGCGGTTTCAAGAACAACGAGACTGAAGATGTCCTGACTTCCAAAGCTAGGGCGAGATGCTCAGCCACGACATCAAGTGCGCCAGGCGACTATCCCATTACCCTATCTGGCGCTACAGCCAAGAACTATGCCATCAGCTACAAAAAAGGCACCTTGACTGTAACAGAAGCTGATCCTATTGTTGTGAGTGCAAAGAGCTACACGATTACCTACGGCGATGCATTGCCCCAATTCGCATATACTGTTAGTGGCGGGACATTGAAAGGAACACCTGCAATAACATGTAGTGCAGGCACAAGTCCTTCCGTGGGCACATACGACATAATAATATCCCAGGGGTCTGTCAGCAACTACAATGTGACTTATGTCAAAGGCACCCTGACCATTACCAAGGCTTCACTGACGGCAAGCGTTGGTAACTACACGAAAAAGCAAGGCGAGGCCAACCCAACCTTCAAGATAACGTATAGCGGTTTCAGAAATGGTGAGACGGAGGATGTCCTGACCTCCAAGGCCAAGGCGACATGCTCTGCCACGGCATCAAGTGCTCCCGGCACGTATCCCATCACCCTGTCGGGAGCTACAGCTAAGAACTATACCATCGCCTACAGGAATGGGACATTGACAGTGACCCAGGCAGATGCCATTGTCGTGAGTGCCAAGAGCTACACGATTACATATGGCGACGCGTTGCCTCAATTCGCCTATGAGGTAAGTGGGGGCGCATTGAGTGGAAGGCCAACGATAACCTGCAGTGCAGGCACAAAGCCTTCCGTGGGGACATACGACATA
>JAEEGL013232253.1_pt1 | contig 13636 bp, 10 predicted proteins | sample 9134231 | NCBI WGS metagenome assembly JAEEGL01 (sample SAMN16246548, study PRJNA631951) | gut metagenome | biome: gut microbiome; feature: rumen; material: fiber-attached | host: Bos | place: Iran: Karaj | collected 2018-10
AGGTTCACGGCGTTGTCGTCCACCACCAGCACTCTGGCTCCTTCCGCGGTGAAAGTCCTTTCATCGGGATTCTCCCGTTTCCTTACCTCCTGCAGATGCTGTTCCACCTTACCGAAGGGTGTGGGATCCGCGATATCCTGCGGCAGCTCCACGGCGAAGGTGCTGCCGACGCCCCAGATGGAATGGACCTGGATATTGCCCTTCATGAGTTCCACCATCTGCCTTGTCAGATGCAGTCCTATGCCGGTACCCTCGGTGTACTTTCCGGTATCTATACGGCTGAAGGAACCGAAAAGCTTGTGCATGTCCTCTTCCTTTATGCCGGTGCCGGTATCTGTGACGCTGACGCAGAGCACATACACGTTATCGCTTTTTCTGAAGCCGCCCACGTTCAGGGTCACCATGCCTCTGTCGGTGTATTTTACGGCGTTTGTCAGGAAGTTTGTGATGCACTGCTTGATCCTGGTCTCATCGCCGATGAGTTCGGACGGGATATTCTCGGAGATCTCTCTGTGGAATTCCAGGCCCTTTTCGGAAAACCGCCCGAGCACCAGCTGGATACAGTCGTTTATCATCACGGCCACGTCGTAGACGCCGTTTCTGATCTCCAGCTTGCCCGTCTCCATACGGGACATGTCCAGGATATCATTTGCAAGGGATAAAAGGCTCTTTCCCGCCTCCCTGATATTGTACACGCAGTCAAGGACATCCGGATCCCCGGACTCCCTGGATATGAGCTCATTCATGCCCAGGATGGAATTGATGGGGGTCCTGATCTGGTGGCTGATATTGGTGATGAAGGCGTTTCTGGACTGATTCGCCCTCACGGCCTGGTCTCTCAGTGTAATGAGCTGTTTCGTATAGTTATAGGTGTCGGAAATGTCGTACACATTGTAGACCCTTCCGTTGAATATCTGATTATCGTCCCTCAGGTCCCCTGACCTCCAGTTGAAATAGTGATCGTTCTTCATGAACCCGTTGGGATTCTCGTTCAGGTACAGGGTGAGCCACCTTCCGTTATCCGTGCCGGATTTCCAGTCCCTGTCGGAAAAGATCCTCCTGATCCGGGGATTTGTGTAGATCACATTCCCCGCGTGGTCCGTCACGAACATTCCCTCATCCATCTCGTCTATGTATGTGTCTATGGCCCCCTCGACAGCATCCAGGATATTGAACCTGACCGTCACGACGGTTAGCATCAAAGTGGTTATGAGCATGCTGGGACATGAAAGATCGTAGTAATGGAGCACATCAAGCCTTGTGCTGATCCAACCCGCAGCCATGAAGCAGGCAGTCAGGAAGAGCCAGAAGAACTCGGGCCTGTTCATTTTCCTGTATTTTCTGTAATGCCTGAATGTGAAGATCACGAACACCGCTCCCATGGCGCCCACATTCACGCTCCAGATATAATACAGGGGCCCGGGCTCTACTATCACAAAGGTGGAGCCCATGTATTTTATTATGGATATGCTGTTGTAGTATATGGTTGTCAGAGGGGCCGTGGCTACCAGCACCAGCGCCGAAAACGAGGAGCAGGTGAAGAATATCTTTATGAAATCGGCCACCACCTTGTTTTCTTCAAACACGAACACGAAGTAAATGATCATGAGGGATGCGAGGGCATAACAGATATACTCCAGGATACAGGCGAGATAAGCCTGCTTCAGTGAATGACAGTTCAGGTCTATGTAATATCCGTAGATGCCGATGGCGCAGAATATGGACTCGGCCGCAAGGCATCTCTGGGCCTCGCTGGTCTTGATGATGAACACGGTAAAGAAGACCAGCACCAGAGATACCAGCAAAAAGACTATCTGTATGGAATCAAATAAGCTTATGGTGTCGGTGCTCATTCTCCTGCCTTTCTCACCGTACTCTGGGGCAGATATCTCAAAAGCAGCTGGGTAAGGCGGTTCATGTCCACGGGCTTTGAGATGTAATCGTCAAAGCCGGAATTCAGGTAATACTCCCTTGAGTCTCCGCCGGCGTTCCCCGTCATGGCAATGAATTTCGTCCCCTCCAGGATCCTGTCGCCGCTCTCCTCACGGGATTTAAGGATATTGATCACCTCTATCCCGTCCATGCCGGGCATGAGGTGATCCACGAAAATAATGTCGTAATGCTGCTGTTTGGCCATCTCAATGCACTGCTGTCCCGAAAGGGCAGAATCGACCTTGCAGCCGTACCGCTCCATATCGCGGGTGGCCACGACGATATTGACCTGCATATCATCGCATACGAGGATCCTGGCGTCGGGCGCGGTAAAGGATTTCCGGATGTCTTCCCTCTTTTTCTTTTCCTTCTTCACGTGCTGGCTGTAGGAACCGATGGGCTCCTGATCACGGACGGTCTGGGGCACCCTCACAGTAAAAGTGCTCCCCTTTCCCTGTTCGCTGCTCACGTTGATATCACCCTTCATCATGGTGATAAGCCGCTTGCTCATGCTGAGGGAAACGGAAAAAGTGTTCAGGTCTTTATTTCTCTTGGAATTCACCACCGAGAAGGTATCGAACAGGTGCGGTATCTGTTCTTCGCTGATCCCGATACCCGTATCCTCACAGGAGATGATGAGGCTTATCCTGTCCTCCGATATCCTTTCAAAGTCCATGGATATCTCCACATGTCCTTCCTCCGTATACTTGATGGCGTTGTCGATTATGTTTGATATGCATTGTGATATGCGCATATCGTATCCCATGAGCAGCGAAGGAAGTTCAGGGTTCACGGTGACCTTTAAGGGCAGCTTCTTTCCTCTTGCCAGAGGCGCCTCAAGAGAGACGGAATCGTACAGCATCAGGGCGGGATCGTACTCTTCCTTGTTGATGCGGAGCTTGCCCGCCTCCATCTTGGAGATATCCAGGATATCGTTTATCAGGAGCATGAGAGAACGGCTTGCGGAATCGATGTTATTTGCGTACTCTCCGATCTCCTTCGGAAGCTTCATATCCTGCAGCCTCTCGCTGGTATTGATGATGGAATTCAGAGGCGCTCTGATCTCATGGCTTATATTTGCAATAAATATATTCTTTACCTGGCTGGCCCTCAGAGCCTCATCCCTCAGGGACGAAAGCTGTCTGTTGTACTCGTTCGTCTCGGTCACGTCCATGACCTTGTAGATGTATCCGCGGATCTCCGGCTCCCTGCCGCCCCGCATCTCCTTCTTCTCGAACTTGTAATATCGACCGTCCTTGGGGATGTTCATGTTTTCTTTATTTTCCATGGTATCCGTGACAAAGCGGCCGATCTCATCCACATCGTTCCAGTCCTTCACCTCGGGGAACATGCTCTCGAGTCTGGGATTGTGAAACTGTGGAGTGCCGTAACTGTTTATTACCAGTATCCCCTCGTCCATGGTCCTTATGTATTCTTCTTTTGCGTTCTTGATGGTGTCGAACAGCCCGAAGCGGAGGGTTACGTACATCAGGATATATTCCGCCAGCAGGGTCAGAGGATTTCCGAGCTCATAATCCTTCACCACGCCGAATTTCGACATGAAGAAGCCCAGCCAGGGAATGAAACCGGCGATCAGGCACAGAGACAGTTCAAACCTGCGCTGCCCCCTGTAATTCTTGTCGGCTCTTATGATGAGCCAAACGTAATATACCAGGGACAGAACGACCCAGGCTATCCATACAAAGTACAGAGGGCCCGGTTCAATGCTGATATAGGAAACGCCGTTTTTTCTTTCAAGGGATATGCTCCTGTAATACAGCCTGTGAAAGGCCGAAGTATACACGGAGATTATGATCAGCAGAGAGACGGCGCAGAGCAGGAACCTTATGGTCCTGTCCATCCTGTGCTTTGAGAACAGCATCATGTAGCAGACAAATATCAGCGGCACGAAGCAGTTCATCATATACTCCAGACGGAGCGCTATGTGCACATCCGAGATCTCCGATGCGGTCATTTCCAGGTAGTAACCCAGCACTCCAAGAAACACAAAGCTGCTGAGGGCTGTCAGGTAATGCTGCTGATTCGAGGTGCGCACAAAAAAAACCATGACCACCATGGTCACGAAGGAGATGACCGCGAGAATAAGTTGAAACTGCGCGATCACCGTCATTTGGAATTAACGAAACTGACCAGTCCGCCCGCGTCGATGAGCCTCTGCATAAAATCGGGGAAAGACTGTCCCCTGAAGCTCTTTCCAGTGGTAAAGTCCGTGATCACGCCCGTACCGAAATCGATCCCCACTTCGTCTCCGTCATTGATGGACTCCGCAGCCTCGGGGCATTCAATGATGGGAAGCCCGATATTAATTGCGTTCCTGTAAAAGATCCTGGCAAAGGAGTGGGCGATCACGGCGGAAACGCCCGACGCCTTGATGGCTATGGGGGCGTGCTCCCTGGAGGAGCCGCATCCGAAATTCTTTCCCGCTGTAATGATGTCCCCTTCCTTCACTCTACCCGCGAAATGCTCGTCCAGATCCTCCATGCAGTGCTTTGAAAGAGCCGCCGGATCCGAATCGGCCAGATACCTTGCCGGTATGATCACATCGGTATCTACATTGTCGCCATATTTGAATACGTGTCCGTGTGCGTTTTCCATCTTTTTTCCTCCGGATTTACGTCTTTATTTCCTGCAGCCAGGACTCACTCAGCCTCTGTGATATAGCCTGCGGCAGCGCTGGCGGCGGCTGTGGCGGGACTTGCCAGATATATCTCGGAAGTCTTGTCCCCCATGCGTCCGATAAAGTTGCGGTTTGTGGTGGAGACGCATCTTTCGCCCGCGGAAAGCACTCCCATGTATCCTCCGAGGCAGGGTCCGCAGGTGGGTGTCGACACCACGCCTCCGGCCTCGATGAAGGTTTCTATCAGTCCCTCCCTCAGGGCCTGTAAATAAATGCTCTGGGTGGCAGGTATCACGATAAGCCTTACGCCCTTTGCCACATGCCTCCCCTTCAGAACCTCAGCAGCGCTTCTCAGATCGGAAAGCCTGCCGTTGGTGCAGGAGCCAATGACCACCTGGTCAATCCTGATCTTTTCGTTCAGTTCCTCCACCACCCTTGTGTTTGAAGGGAGATGCGGGAAGGAAACCGTGGGCTTGAGAGCGGAAAGGTCGATATCGATCACCTCTTCATACTCTGCGTCCGGATCGGGAAGGAAGACCTTGTATTCCTTTCCTTTGGCATGTATCTCCAGGTATTCCTGGGTCTTTTCATCCACCGGGAATATCCCGTTCTTTGCGCCGCACTCTATGGCCATATTGGCTACGGTGAAACGGTCGTCCATGGAGAGGGAGGACACTCCGGGCCCCGTAAACTCAAGGGATCTGTAGAGAGCGCCGTCAACCCCTATCATACCGATGAGATGAAGGATCAGATCTTTTCCCGACACCTTCCCCTTAAAGCTTCCGGTGAGCACCACCTTTATGGCTCCCGGCACCTTGAACCAGGCTTTTCCGGTGGACATGCCCGCCGCCATGTCCGTGGAACCCACTCCGGTGGAGAAAGCTCCCAGGGCGCCGTAGGTGCAGGTGTGGGAATCCGCGCCGATTATCACCTGTCCCGGAAGGGTGAGTCCCTTCTCCGGGAGCAGCGCGTGCTCGATGCCCATCTCTCCCACCTCAAAGTAATTGGTGATATCGTGCTTCTTTGCAAATTCCCGGACTATGCTGCAGTTCTCCGCAGATTTTATGTCCTTGTTGGGCACGAAGTGATCGGGGACCAGAGCGATCTTCTCCCTGTCAAAGACCCCGTCCTTACTGAAATTCTTCATAACATTAATGGCTACGGGGCTTGTGATATCATTTCCAAGCACCAGATCCAGATCCGCCTCTATCAGCTGCCCTGCGGACACCCTGTCAAGTCCGGTATGGGCCGCCAGGATCTTTTCAGTCATCGTCATTCCCATGAATCCACCTCTCCTGATACGATCTTTCAATCAAGTTCCTCAATGAGTCCCGTGCTGTGGCTGCTCATCAGTTCCAGGCAGAGCTCCCTGAACCTGTCGCAGGTCACGTCCCTCAATTGCCTGTTGGACCCCCTGATGTTAAGGGATACGGTGCCGTTCTCGGCCTCCTGGTTCCCTACAACAGCGATGTAGGGCACCTTCATGTTCTTGTATTCCTTGATCTTCTCTTTCATGTTGATGTCACGAAGGTCCGACACCACTCTTATCCCCGCGCTGTCCAGCATGGAAACGAGTTTTTCGGCGTAGTCGTTATTTTCGGGCCTTATGGGGACGATGGCCACCTGCTCAGGAGCCGCCCAGAAAGGAAACGCTCCCTTGAAGTTCTCGGTGATGATGCCGATGAACCGCTCAAAGGACCCGAGCATGGCCCTGTGTATCATGACAGGACGCCTTGCCTTTCCGTCGCTGTCAGTGTATTTCATGTCGAAATTCTGCGGAAGCTGGAAGTCAAGCTGTATGGTTCCCATCTGCCATTCACGTCCGAGAGAGTCCGTCATCTTAAGGTCGATCTTGGGTCCGTAAAAAGCGCCGTCGCCCTCATTTATCTCGTAATTGCCCTCCCCCTGGGTCCTGTCCAGAATGTCCTTCAGGGCTGCCTCCGCCTTGTTCCAGACCTCGATATCTCCCATGAAATCATCGGGGCGGGTGGAAAGCTCCATTCCGCACTTAAGTCCGAAGGCGTCGTATATCTCGCGGGCAATGGACATGATGTCCTCTATCTCGTCTCCGATCTGATCCTCCCTCACCAGGTTGTGGGAATCGTCCTGCCTGAACATCTGCACCCTGAAGAGACCGTTCAGTTCTCCGGACTTTTCCTTCCTGTGCACCACGTCAACGGTGTTGTAACGGATGGGCAGATCCGCATAGGAGCGGGTCTTCAGCTGATACACCTTTATGGCGTTCGGGCAGTTCATGGGTTTCAGACAGTACAGATTGTCCTCCATGGAGCGGGTCATCTCCTTCAGTTCGTCCAGGATCCTGCTCTGATCGTCCTTATTATCCTCAAGGGCCTTCAGTTTTTCGCTCAAGGTGAGGATGATCTCGCTGTCAGCGGGGGTCAGGAACATATTCTCCTTGTAGTGATCCCAGTGGCCCGAGGTGATCCAGAGCTCCTTCTTTGACAGAACGGGACCCGAGATCTCCTGATAGCCGTGCCTCTTATGTATCTCCCTCCAGTAGGAAAGGATCGCGTTGAAAAGCCTCCAGCCTCTGGGAAGGAAATAAGGCATTCCGGGAGCAGTCTCGTCGAAATAAAAGAGCTCCTGCTCCTTACCTATCTTCTTGTGATCCCTCTCCAGAGCTTCCTTCACCATTGTCAGATGGTCCTTAAGGGCCTTCTTGTCGGGAAATGCGTAGACATATATCCTCTGCAGCTGGTCTCTCTTCTCATCTCCGCGCCAGTAAGCGCCCGATACGGACTTCACCTGAAAAGCGCTGGAAAGCAGGAGGGACGAATTGTCCACGTGAGGTCCCCTGCAGAGATCCACAAAGTCGTCGCCGGTATAATAGACTGTGATCAGCTCATCCTCGGGGAGGTCCTGAATGAGTTCCGTCTTGAACTTCTGACCCTCGAACATGGAAAGCGCCTCATCTCTCGACACTTCCTTCCTGGTCCAGTCTTCCTTTCTCTTAAGTATCTCGGACATCTTGTCCTCTATGGCCTTGAAGTCCTCATTTGTCACGGTCCTGGGCAGGACGAAATCATAATAAAACCCGTCCGCGATCTGGGGGCCTATGGCGTACTGTACTTTATCCTTTCCGAATATCTCGATCACGGCCTTTGCCAGCACATGCGCCAGCGAATGCCTGTAAACAGACAACAGTTCCTCTCTGTCCATGCTCTTCTCCTCCTGAACACACAAATATACGGGCTTGCGCCGTTTAATGCCCGCAAGCCCTAATATTTTATAAAAAAATTATGATAAATTCAAGTGTCACTCCCTCCGGCGTAAATAGTCATCCATACTGTCCAGGACGCCTTTTGTGTAGGGCTTTATCAGCTCCTCCCTTCGGATCCCGTATTTTTTGGAGATAAGATCTATGATATCGAGAGGTATCACGGCTATTCCCGAGCGGTCGTATCTTCCCATATATCTCCCCAGTCCGAAGAGTTCGACCTTGATCTCAACGGGATCCACATCCTTGTCCCACAGCCCCTCTTCCAGTTTTTTCCTTCTCCTCGCCGACAGCCAGTTTGAAATCTGCCCTATGGCGAAGGAGATCCCAAAGGAGATCATGAATAAAAGCAAAGCCGCCACCGGCGCAGGCATAAAGGACGTAGCCGAATACATGTCTTCCCAGCCGCCGTTTTCGGGTCCTATGACCACAACATTTACGTAGTACACCGCCATATAGATCAGAACAGGTATCTGGCATACCAGAGAATCCTGTATCCGGTGCCTGATATCCGATTCGATCAGGAAGAAAGAGATGAAGATCATTGCAGGTCCCACAACGTGCAGGAAAAAGTTTCCCCCTCCGAAGGCCATTTCCGGGTCAAACCAGCTTATCACACAGGTGGAGACGAAAGATACCAGCGCCGCGTAGGAAGCTCCGGCGTAATAAAGGATATTCACCCACCTGGGACAGGTGAACCTTTTCTTCCTGATGCCTTCAACGGCAAAGGGCATAAGCATTCCGGCGCTGAAAGCCATAAAGGAGTTTGCATCCACGGTAAAAAACCTGAAGAGCTCCACCGGCCTGACCCCGTTCCGGGTATAGACTATCAACCCGTATACTATGCCGTAAAGTGAGAAAAACACCGCGTCCAGACAGGCAAAAAAAGCCATGATGCTCCCTGTCCTGTAAAGGGATATCACATAGTGTCTGCTTTTTCCTTTCATCATCTTCTCCTCCTGTCCCTTAGCCGGAAAGGCAGATAGACCAGAACGATCAGCGCTGAAGCGATGCAGAACCGCAAAAGCAGATACAGGAGATACTGCGGTTTTCCGGTCATCGGTATCCCCAGGGGATTATTGTAGGAGGAAAAGAAATTCACGGCGTACATAATCCCTTCCAGTTCCTTGCCCCGGTATACCGGCTCGCTCAGTATAGAATTCAGATACAGCGAGGAAATGTCGAAAAAAAGAACCGTGGCAAACATCCACTTTGAGTCGCTGAAACGAAGGCCGCATTCCCCGTCAAGCCCTATACAGATGGCGGCTATTATGATCAACGCATGGTACAGGTAGAATTCCCACGCCCTCACCGACGAAAGGAACTCCGCAGCGGTCCCGAATTGCGGTGCTATGGAGGACAGCAGGACAGCTGTAACGCCTCCGGTCAATGCGGTCCCGTAGATCACGGACAGCACCCGTTTCCGCCATTTTTCATCCTTTATCACCAGCGCCAGAAAGAAAAACAGTATCTGAAGCGAGCACAGTTCAAAGGGAAGATGCTCCGCCCGGATGTAGGGAGTGTAACTTCCGGTTTCCGCGTACGAAAGGACTCCGTTCCCTGTGACGGGAACCACAACGGGCACTATCTCCATCACGGAAAAAAACTTTACAAGTTCCAGAACGACAGAAAGTATGAAGCACACTTTGATGAGCTGCATCAATGGAGGCTTGATACGCCGGCAGGCGGCCACCCCAATGATCACAAGGATAATGCTGATGAAGATAAAGATTATATGTCCTTCTCCGAACATGGAAGCTCGATCTTATGGGCGGAAAATCTTCGTCCGGAAAAAGTCATATACTCACTGAAGCCGCATTCTTTCAGGATAATAAGGGCGTCCCTGATGAAGGTTCCCACCTCTCCCGCCGAATGGGCGTCGCTTCCGATGGTGATCACCGATCCTCCGAGCTCCCTGTATCTCCTGAGGATATCTCTCGAAGGATGGGGTTCCTTCATGCCGACCCTGAGGGCTTTTGTATTGATCTCAAGGCCCTTGCCGTTCTCTATCAGGAAAGTGAGGATCCCGTCAATGACCTCTTTATACCTGTCAAAAGTGTAGACGCCCTCATGTCCCCCGGGAATGTATCGGGCCGCAAAATCGATGTGGCCGAGGACATCAAAATCATTAAATGAGCGGATATTTTCAAGAGTGCGTTCAAAATACCTTCCCATCTGGACCTCGGGACTTCCCTGCTTCCAGTAATCCTTGTAATATACGTCATATCCGTCCACATAGTGAGTGGAACCGATGATAAAGTCAAAAGGGTAACCGGAGGCAACGGCGTAATTGTGGTCTGCCCCCTCGGGGTCCATGCCGATCTCGATGCCGAAACCGACCTTTATCCTGCCGGAATATTTGTCACGAAGCTTCATGAGCCGCTCCATGTAAGGCGGGACGTCGAGCCAGAAGCATCTGAAGTCCAGCTCCTCCTTGCGTCCCGAATTCACGGGCAGTATCCGGTCCTCATGCTCGGTAAAGCAGATCTCACTCAGGCCCAGATCTATGGCCTTAAGGATCATATTCTCCATGGGTTCTTCGGAATCGCCGGAAAAGGATGAATGCATGTGAACGTCGGTCAGGTACATTGTCTAATTCACCTTTCTGGGATCGGCCCGGTCGTACACGTCCCTGAGCCTCGAGGATACGAGGCGCGCATACATCTGGGTGGTAGAAATGTCGGAATGCCCCAGCATCTCCTGAACACTGTGCAGATCCGCACCGTTCTTCACAAGGTGGGCGGCAAAGGAATGTCTCAGGGTATGGGGAGTGATATCCCCCTTGACGCCCGCCTTTTTAGCATAAGCTTTTATCAGCTTCCAGAAGCCCTGTCGACTCATCGGGTCACCGCTCATATTTACAAATAATACCTCGGAATCCCCCTCGGTCAGAAGCTGGTCCCTTGTCTCCATCAGATATCTGGAAAGCGCTTTTCTGGCCTCCCTGCCGAAAGGGACTATCCTGTCATTTCTGGAACTGCGGCAAAGGATGACGGACATCTGCATGTTTAGATCGTTGATCTTCAGGTTGATCAGCTCGCTCACCCTGATACCGGTGGCGTACAGAAGCTCAAGCATGGCCTTGTCCCTGATCTCCTTTGGAGAATCCCCGGAGGGTGCGGAAAGAAGGGCGTTGATCTGTTCGTCGGAAAGGATCTCGGGAGCCTTTTTTTCGACCTTCGGAGCTTTCAGAGACACAGAAAGATCCTCCGGGACAATGCCCATCCTGGTCAGATAGTGATAAAAAGTCTTGATGGATGCGATATTTCTGGAGATGGTCGACGCCGAAAGGCCATTTTGACTCAATGAGTCGATATAGTCCTTCAGGCAGTCCTCATCGATATCGGCCACATCGGTCATGCCCCTGTCTCCGGCAAATTGAACGAACTTCTTAAGATCGCGCCTGTAGGACAGCTCGGTGTTCACGGAAGCGCCTTTCTTTGAAGTTATGTAACTTATATAGTTTTCAATTATTTCATCCAAAATCGCGGTAAACCTGCCCCGTATAAGAATGATCGCAGAAAGACTTTCGCTTAGCGTCAAGTTATGTCATACATGGATTTTCAAAGTAAAATGCGAAAACCTTTACGCCAAATTATGTAAATTCAAAAAGCGTGCAGGAATGATTATATGCGTAAAATCAACAAAAATCAACCATTAATTTACCCGGTCAATCAATTTTATGTCTACATACAATATTTTGATCTTTGGTCTGTTCGGATGTCTATATTGAGTGTTGACCGATTTGGTCTTTATAGAACATGATTGCGCAGATGGTCTTTGAATCCACGATCCTGAATTCGGAGATCATTTTCACAAGTTCGGGAAGGGAATAAACCTCCACGGAAAGGTATTCGTCGGGATCCAGGTCCTGTTCTCCCTCCTCCAGATCCGTGGCCAGGAAGATGGCTATCCTTTCATTACAGAAAGCGACAGTAGTCCTGATATCCAGTATCTTTTCCATCTTACCCGCGGTGTATCCGGTCTCCTCCTTCAGTTCCCTTGCCGCAGCCTCCATTTCAGGCTCTCCCCTGAACTGATAGCCGCCTGCCGGGATCTCAAGGGAAAACGAATCGAGAGCCGCCCTGTACTGGTTTACCATGACGATCCTGCCGTCGGGAAGAACGGGCAGCACAGCGGCAGCGCCCTTGTGATCGATAAAATCCCAGGTTTCGACGCTGCCGTCGGGAATCCTTATTGAATCATGATAATAATCAACCAGAGAGCCGCTGCCAACGAGCTTCCGGTCTATGCGTTCATACTTTTCCTTCATCAGATGAGCCCCATGACCTTTTCAAGACTGACAAGCTTTACGCACAGTACGAAAAGTTCAGTCGCCTTACGAAGCTCTTCCGTTGTGGGAAATGAAGGCGCGATCCTGATATTGCGGTCTCTGGGGTCCTTGCCGTAAGGATAAGTGGCGCCGGCGCTCGTAAGCTTAACCCCGGCCACAGCGCATTTGGAAACTATAGCCTTCGCGCAGCCGTCCATGGAGTTAAAGGAGATGAAATACCCTCCTCTGGGCTTCGTCCAGGTGCCTATGTCAAGGCCCGACAATCCCGCCTGAAGCGCGTTCTCCACGGATTCAAACTTAGGTCTCAGTACCGCCGCGTGCTCCATCATCTTTTCCCTGACGCCGTCCACGTCCTTGAAATAACGGACATGCCTCAGCTGGTTCACCTTGTCGTACCCTATGGTCTGAACTGAAAAGCCCTTCCTGATATCCTCTATGTTCGCGAGAGATGTGGCTATGGCTGCAAGACCCGATCCGGCAAATGAGATCTTTGAGGTGGAACAGAACTCGTAAACCATATCCGGATGTCCGGCTTTCTCGCACTCCTCGATGATATCCAGTATCTCGGCCTGGAGATTCCTGTCAGCATAGAGGTGGTGAACGCAGTATGCGTTGTCCCAGAATATCCTGAAATCCGGGGCCGCCGGATTCAGGGCCGCAAACTTTCTCACAACATCATCGGAATATACCGTGCCCTGAGGGTTGGAATACTTGGGAACGCACCAGATGCCCTTGACTGTGGGATCGTTCTCCACGTAATCCTTTACCATGTCCATGTCCGGGCCTTTGTCGTCCATGGGGATATTGACCATCTCGATGCCGAAGAACTCGCTTATCTTGAAATGTCTGTCATATCCTGGCACCGGACAGAGAAATTTGACATGGTCGACCTTGCACCACGGGGGATTACCCATTATACCGTGGCTGTATGCCCTGCTCACGCAGTCATACATGATATTCAGGGACGCGTTTCCGCAGGCGATGACCTTTTCCATGTGAACGCCGCCCATGATATCGCCCATGAGACGTCTGGCCTCGGGTATGCCCAGCAGGCCTCCGTAATTTCTGACGTCCATTCCGTCCTCGGCATTCAGGTTCGCTTCGCCGTACAGGGTATCTAGCAAGCCTCTGGAAAGATCCAGCTGCTCTATGGAGGGCTTTCCTCTGGACATGTCCAGATGTATGCCTGATTCACAGACCTCCCTGTACCTCTGGTTAAGGACGTCATATTCCTTCTGTTGCTCTTCTCTTGTCATTTCTGTGTATTTTTTCATAATGCACTGATTATAGACTTTTATTGCTACGTTGTCAAAGCGCCTCATCGAGGGGCGTTACTATTCACAGTATGAACATGTAAGGATGTAGCGAGACGAAGTCCGGAGGATCATTGTGGGCGTGAGCTACTACAGCTGAAGGGATCCGAGATCTTCGCACTAACCCGAAAAGTTAGGATAAGACGACCAAAAGCTGTCATCTTATCCTAACTTTCCGGGTATGCGGAAGCCCTGAGCCCGATGCGGAGATGCCAAAGTTA
>JAEEGL014601051.1_pt1 | contig 13636 bp, 6 predicted proteins | sample 9134231 | NCBI WGS metagenome assembly JAEEGL01 (sample SAMN16246548, study PRJNA631951) | gut metagenome | biome: gut microbiome; feature: rumen; material: fiber-attached | host: Bos | place: Iran: Karaj | collected 2018-10
AATAATCCGTCCAGCAGGGATTACCGGATGCCACTTGCGAATATGACTTTTCAGTTCTTCCTCTGGGATACGACGACCACAATGAGGGCACTTGACTCTTTTTCTCACCCGTGATGATGTAACAGGTATTACTTGTTTTTTAGGAGCGCGACGGCCATCCAGTCCAAGCGCTTTTCGTATTATCCTCGATTCATCGTAGGCTATGTTCTCTTTGCGGTTCTTCTGAACTTTTTCCAAGACTGCTATTTCATTAAGCTCAAACCCTAACGTTGATAACATCCAACGTATTTTACAACACACATCTGCACTGTTTTCAAATTGAACTGATAATTCGCTACAACCATATGCCTCTACAATAGACTTATTAATGTCCTTTTTCCTAATCCATTGGAACTGTCCTGCTCTTTCTAAAGCAAGAAGATGGTGCTTACGCCGCTTGATACAAAAGGCAAATAGTTCTTTGAATACATCCAGCAAAGGACCGTTAACAACAATGAACGATCTACGAATTACTATGTAGTTGCAAAATTTCAGTTCACTAAGAGTCTTTATCGGACATGCGAGGGATATAACATTGTAATGATACTTGTACACAACCTGCCTTATGGACACGATCTTTTTACTCTCGTGAGGTTTCGTGCGAAGAGGTTTGCAAATAGCTGCGGCAGCCCATTGGTCAAACTTGTTTTTGCTCCTTTTCCCCTTATCGTCTTGTTGATGAAGCGACAAATAGAAAAGTTTACCCAGTGATGAGAAAGGCGTATTCCTCGGTTTCGTTCCCGATGCTAACTTCTGCCCTTGTACTTTTCTCGTAAAAGTGTTCCCCGTTTTATTTTTCATCACCGCCTCCGCAATCAAACGCACCTCAGTCTTCACGCACAAATTCCTAAGAGTCTGTTCTCATCCGATACATACCCCTGCCGAATGCGCACGGGTTCGGCCAAGCCGCGCCACGCATCGTCCTTCATCAGAAGCTTTCTTTCGATCTCAAATGCCATTGTTTATTTCCTAGGTCCTAATTTCTACGAAAATAACGGCCCGAATTGAGCATCCGGATTGATAAGCCCCATCTCGGCGAGGTAGGGAGACGGATTGGAATATCCATTGGTCACGAACACCATTTTCTTCCGTGCGCGGGTAACGGCGACGTAGAAAAGACGGCGCTCGGGCTCCACACGCCCCAGCTCAACCGCCTTCTTGATCGGCCAGACATCCCTATCGGCATGAAGAATATACACCGAATCGAACTCCTTGCCCTTGGCACGCAGTCCGGTCATCAGATAGAGATGCGTGAATATCTTCCTGCGCTCTTCATCAGACATGTCCTTGTCGTCAGCCGAGACAACGGCCGAAAGCGATGCTATCGTCCGCTCCACGTCTAGACAAAAACGATCAAAATCGCCTTTGTAACGCGAAGAGAATTCCGCAAGTTCCGGAAATGGCGGATCGGCATAAAAGATATCATCATCAGCCTTTCGGAAATCTTTCTTGAGCCCTGTGAAGTCTTCGGAAATGCAATTGATCGTTTCCTGAACTGTCGCAGCCGCAGCAAACCGGCGCAACCTCCCAACATAATTGGCTGGATCAATCGACTTTATCATGCCCTCGCCCATCTTCGAGAAATGGTCAATGGCACCGTTAATGTCTTCATACTGTCCATGATACATGTAGCCCTTCAAGGTCTCGGCGTCGGCCTTCTTGAGCGGATACCTGAACAGGGCATTGCAGAGCCGAAGCATGTCTTCGGCCAATGTCATGAATGACTGACTATTCCCTTCCGCCTGACGACGTTTGATGTCGATCAAGCCCTTCAGCATGTTGAACGCGTCGTTCAACATGACATTCAGATCTTCCGCCGCATAGAAGTTCACCCCATGGCCGCTCAAGATAATCTGATACGGTATCAGATGGCTCTTCTTGCGCGAGATGATGGCCACGCGATTCATCTTTGGATCTTTCAGGTCATTCTCGACCATAGCCGTGACCTCATCGTACGAATCAGTCGTGACAATGTCGATCTTGGCATAATCGGTATTGACCGGCACAACTTGCTTCTTTACCCGCTCCTTGTTATGCGCAATGAGCCGCTGCGACATGTCCACAATGTTGGATGGCGAACGGTAGTTCTTCGAAAGTATATAGGTCTTGAACTCGATCTTCTCTCCGCAATCGAAGATGTATTGTCCTGGGTCGAGGATATACTTTGGAGTTGCCCCGCGCCATTCGAAAATCGTCTGGTCGTCGTCGCCGACAAGCGTCAAGGTAGCCTGATGCCGTTCGCGCAAAGCGGAGATGAAGAACAGGTCGACCGGATTGATGTCCTGGAATTCGTCAACCATGATGTGCGCGTAACGAGCCGCGCCGGAAATCTTCGGCGACTCCTGCGTCAGCTTCCACCCCCAGTACTTCTGGTCTTCCAATGTAAACTGGTTCTGAAGCGCAAGCATCTCCGTTGCGGCCGAATAGAAATGGATGAAATTCTTGTATAGAGACACTATCTGGTTCTGGAAGTCTCCATCGGCAACGCACAGCCCGACCTCCGCCAGCCGATCAATCACGCTTTGCAACATCGCCCCGATGTCGTTCTTCACAAGATAGATGCAATAATTCAGAAACTCTTCCGGAACGCCCATCTTCTGGTGATCGAATCCAAGCGACTTCAACTGGTCGAGCATGTCCAATATCACATTGGCGTGCTTGTTCACCCAGCTCTTGTTGTTAATGTTCGCCGCGATCACGGGGCTCTTGTCGACAACCGGTCTCAGGTAGTTTGCAAGGACGAAGTGCCTAGCTTTCTTATCGACGCCCAACTGGCGGAATCCGGCATACTTGCGCTTCAGCAGCCGATTGCCGTACGCGTTGAGGGTGAAGACCGAGATGCTGTCCTTTACGCCTGCGAAGTCGGAAATCGACCTCAGCCTCTGCTTCAGCTCCTCGCAGGCGACGCGCGTGAACGTGAAGAGGAGCACCCTTTCGCCTGGCGTCCGTTCCAGAAGGCGCTTGCAGCGGTACAAAAGCGTCGTGGTCTTGCCCGATCCGGCAGGTGCCAGCAGACGGATGTTCGCCGCCTCGCTGTTGACGAATTCCAATTGGCTCGAATCCAGATTCATTTTGCCGCCTCCTTGAGGAATATCTGCTCGTCCACCCCCACATACTGCGTGGTATCGACATCCTCGAACGCATCACGGAACTGCGAAGTGAATATCATCGGCATGGCAAATGGGAAAAACGCCGGTGAGTTCCGAAGTGCCGATGCGGACAGCTTGCCGCCCCTTGTCGCATGGAGTGCAGCCTTCCAGAGCATCATGGCAACCCGATCATCGTCTATCGCGACAATATCCCCACGACAATACACGCCCTTCTCTTCCGAACGCCCGAGGAACCCGAAATCCATCAGGATGGCGATTGAGTAGCGCATATTCCTCTCAAGCATCCCGGGCGTACCGTACATCTCCTCCATGCGCCTTTGAATCTGCGCCTTCGCGACTTTCTCCTGCGTCGCCAACAGACGACCGATGACGGTCGTCACCGAATTGAAGAACGGATAGGAGCCAGCAAGGACTGCCCAATGAAGCGCCACCCACTGATCGGGATTGACCACTCTCGCCACATCGACAAGCTGCGCCACAAATGCGTCAAGACCATCCTTCGGCGCAAACCACGCCGCAAGGAGCGCAATGTTCTTGCTGTACTGCTCAGACCCTCTTTCACCGTGCTTGGTCTCGTCGCCCGCGAGCATCACCGTCAATTCCTTGCGGATTGCATCCTCGTCCTTCCCGTCCAGGACGCACCGCAACGTCTGATCCATCCACCTGCGCTTGACGACCTGGCGGATGCCAAGCTTCTCGAACCTGTCTGGGCTTTTCATTCCTGCACCTTCTTCCCTATACGCACGAACGGCACTATCACCTCTTCAATCGAAATGCCGCCATGCGCCATTATCACCTCATCCTTTGCCGTAAACGACGCATGGCCGTCAAGCACCATGGCCTTGAAGTCTTCCGGCAGACCGCCACCTTCCCACGCACGCGCACCAGGGTACTTCTGAATCCCTTGCGACCTCAGGACATCGTTCCGGTACACGCGCACACGTTCTCCCTTCATGTCGGCAAGGACGCCTTGTTCTAACACGCCCATACCCTTGCATTCAAGATTGCCATGATCGCAGGTCAGGAAGACGGCAAAGCCCAGTTCGTCCACGAGATCATGGAGCACCTTCTTGAGATATTCCTGTTTGAGCCAGAGCTGGACAATCTGATGCACACCGGCATTGCCAAGAATAGCTCCATGAGCCATTTTATCGATCTTGTCGATCACAAGTCCTAGTACCTCGGTGTTCGTGTAGTACTTGTTCCTGATCTCCGCCGGATCGCCGAGTCCAAGCCCCTTCTGGTACTTCACCTTGCCGGGATCAACGCCCTCCGCCTGCCATGCAAGTTTCCAAAGCGCCGGTTCCTTTGACGTCGTATCCACCGAATCGGCGAAGTCCATCGGCAGCTTTCCCGAGAAGATCGCCTGCCGAGAGACGGAAGTCAGCGTCGGCACCCATGCGAACAAGCCGCCAATCTGCATGGAAAACTCCTGCTCCAAAGCACGACGGATCGGCACCCACTGATTCCATGCCATGCCGTCCATCACGATCAGCGCGACTTTCTTGATGCCCTCCTCGCGTTTTACCTTCGCCAAGACCTTTATCATCTGATGAACCATGGCCGGAGGCGATGGCGGCAAGGACTTGAGCGCGGCATAGTTCTCCTCAAGCCATCGACGGAACCGGTCGTTGGCCTCGTCTTGCACACGGGTAAAATTGGCGACCGGAATCTGCCGTGCATCCTTCATCGCTGTAAAGACCGCCCACTCGCGCGCAAATCGAACCCAATCCTTCCAGTTGGACTCGGGCAGGGGTATGCACCCGGCAACAATTTCCTGCAACGGAAGATCGAGGACGCCCGCTCCTCTGACGCGACCAGCGGCCAGATACTCGTACTGTCGGTCCAGTTCGGTTGCGTCGCCATGCATTTCAATCCAGTCCTCGCGGAAGAGTCGCTGCATCGTTTCGCGAACCTGCGGATGAGCGAAGTCGAGCTGGCGGGCGAACTCCACATCGACCGGCGCTCTGCCACACGGACGATGCATGAACCCAGTCTCCCAGGCATAGCGAATCCAATCGCGGAACTTCTCCGCCGACACCAGAATGCCGTCTTCACTCAGGCTGCGGAACTGCACCTTGTTGCGGATCTTTTCGCGGAAATACTTGAGGAGATGCGGCGTGCGGATGCCCTGCCGGACATGAAGTTCGAAAAGGCGCTGAAACAAGGTGTCTATCGTCTTAACGCCGGTAACTGACATCTCCAGCAAGTCCTCGAACAGGAACTCGCAGGTATCTTCGATGCCGCCGCCGCGATCCTCGGTCTCCGGCCGGTGCCAGAACAGTTCCGTGATGTACTTGCGGTCCAATTCGGACAAGACAGCATATTCAAGCTTCGGAAATATCTTCCGCATCGAAAGCGAGACTCGGCGGGAGACGTCCGTATGCCGAATATCGTACGGCACCAGCTCGTCAATGTCCTCGCCATTGCGGAAGATGACGACCAATCGGGAATCGGGCGATGGCCGCACGTACGTCTCGTAAACAAACCTGAGCGCGATTGGCGTGGAGAATTCGACCACCCGGTACTTCCGCTCCTCAAGCTTGGCGAAGATCGTCTCGTCTGCAAGCAGCGTATCTGGATCCTCCAAAAGCGTCACGCGGGCGAACGGCTGTTCGTCCGGAAACTCGCCAAGAACGTAATCGATCCAGGTGCAAGCCATCCGAATCAGTCCTCAAGATGGAGCTGGGCCCGGTCGAAGTAGCGGAGAAGTTTTTCGTCGGTCTCGACGACATCGGACGGAATCTTCTTGGCGATTGCCACAATGGTCGCGTAGTCGTGTGCCTCGTAGCTCTTCTGGAAGCCAAGCCGAAGTGCCTCCAATCGCGGCGTCTTGATCTTTTTAGCGGTCTTGTAGGTCTCGTATTCCTTCAGAAGCGCCCTTTCGCGCATCTTCTCGACTTCCGCCGCATCCTTGGGATTCGGCACGTACCAGAGGTCTTTCGCCTTCGCCTTGAGCGCGGGATCTTCGTCCTTGAGATTGCGAAGTTCGTGATACTGGGTAGAGAGATAGGTGTGGATCGGGTTCGGCACCGGGCCACGCCCGTCGTAGCAGAGGAAGTTCTGTTCCAGAAGCACCCGCAGCTCAAGTTCCTGTTCGTACTTGTTCCACGCCTGTATCTGCTGCATGAACTCCGGCTGGATCGTCTGCATCTTCTGCGGCTTTTCCTTGAGCTTCTGGCGAAGCCATGCAATCGCGCTCGACTCGTCGCTCACGAAAAGCTCGGCCTGGACGAGCTTCGTGGCCTTCGCCTTCTGCTTGAGATATTCCGCATGTTGCTCCGGGAGGAAGAACATCCCATCATCCTCTGTGAACCGAGCCCGCAGTCCTTCCTGGAATTCCTTCGCTGAAATCGGGATCGGGAAACCGTTGCGGAAGTAGTACGCCACCACCTTATCAAAAAGGATACGCGGATCGCGTTCGGGCACGACCTGTAAATGAACCATGCCGCCAACCGACTTCATCTTCGACACCGGCAGTTTCTCAAGATGCGTACGAATGAAGTCCCAGACACCGTCCTCCGTCGCCGCCTCATCCTTAAACCGCTTCTCAAAATCAGCATCTGGCTTGTAAGCGGAAATGACGAGGTCTTGCTTAACTGATGTAGCATTTGTCACAGCATTGAAACTCCCCTGCTTCTTATCAAGAGCAGAGACATTAGCAATGATAAATCCTGAATTCGTTAACGCATTTTGGATGCTATTCCAAACATTTGCGCTTGTATTTGAAAACTCTATGGTCATCCATCCATTTGGCTTTAGATACTCATAAACCTTATCGAAAACATCTTTCATCAAACTACGATAATCTGATACCGATTTGTTCTGGAAAGGGCTTTCAATAATCTCTTGTTTGTTATTTGTCCAAACCCTAAGCCAACTCTCCCAGACAAAACTCAGCTCCGAGTAATCAAGATTTGATCCAAATGGTGGATCAATGAATACATAATCGCATACATCTTTTTGAAGAATAGCATTAGTACTTGAACCTGTTGCGGTTAAGACCCCATAACATTTTGAAAGACCTGTAAAAGCCCGGACAACTGACGATAGGCGGTCAGACCATTGTGCAATTACCGAAGTCTCAATAGGAATCGAAGGCACATAAATCGCGCCTTTTAAGTAACCGGCATTCCAACCTCCACCACCAAAACAGAAATAATGAACATGGAGCCTATTCATCAGTGACGAGCGGTTTGCAATCCCTGTCAATATGAATTCTAACTTTGTTCCTTTCACTCTATTCCAAAATGCTCCTAAAACCCATAAATTGCGCTTCGTATAAACATGGTGCACATTCGTAAAAGATGCCGACCCTGCCCGCCAACGATTTCCCCACTTCTCCATATTCTCAGGTGCATGCATCATTCTATCTGACGGTAAATTGTACTGACATTCACCCGAATTCACGCGGTCAATTATCTTAAGATCATACTCATCTGGCCGCTTTGTAAAACTCTTTTTCCCTACTGAATACGAAATCAATACTGGAACTCGTCTTGGCATCAGTACATTCTTTCCCAAGAGTTCGTCAAATACCGAATCCGTAGCGTGCCCACAATTCGTTTTAGAATTCTCTGCGTTGCAGTGTGGACAATTAAATTTATCTAGCACCTTGCCCCGTTTTGTATCAAGCGCAACATCCCAATACACAAAATTTTTATGGCACTGGCTACATATGAACTCCTCACTCCAGATTACGCAATTGATTTTCCCCATCACCGGTTTCCCGTCCACGCCAATGACCGGCTTGCCATTTTCAACATGTTGCGTCTCGTACATCCAGCCGCATTCCTTCTCGACCTCAGCGAGGATGCGTTTGGCCTCCCGCTCGAAGGCAACGACATCTACCGGCGTGTTGTAGTTGTACGCGATGAAAGTCGCAGCCGGAGAGAGGTCGTTGAGGACTGCCTTGCGGGCGCCAAGGTGCGAAAAAACTTTCTTCGGGTCTTCGGCCTTCGGGTCAGTGATGTTTCCCTTTTCGTCAACCTTATAACCCAGCGATTCAACGGTCTTCCTGTCTCCGCACATTTGCGCCGCAACGCCGGTCATGCCGGTTCCGCAGAACCCGTCAAACACAATGTCGCCAGGTTCGGTGTAGTGGAGAATGTACCGCATGATGGCCTTGTGCGGCACCTTGGTGTGATAGCTGTGCGCGTTGTAGATCGGGTCGTTCTTGCCTTCCGACACATCTGCCGCGAAAGGTTCGCGCTCGTACTTGCCCTTCCGCTTGGGTTTCGCCGCCTCCCATTCCTTAATGATGTCGCCGAGCCACGGGTTCGGGCACGCGCAAAAGTATGGCGGATCAGACAAGGCGAGGATGTCCTCGTCCTTGCCGATCGGGAATCCCTCGATCTTCCGGAATTCCGGGTCCTTCAGCTTTTCGGCAAGGAGCGCCGTGAAATGTGCCCGCCGCGCCGCATCGTTAGGAAATGTCTGCCCCAGGCAGACGACCTCCTTCTCCTCTTTGCGCAGGTTAGCGAAAAGATCGCCCGTCACAGCCGTAGGCTGCACCGGCAATTCAGGCGCAATCGCGCCAGCGTCAAGTTTGAAGTCCTTCATCTCGCTTCTCCCATTAAATGCCTCTTGACCTACGGATATCGTCCCATGCCGCATTGACTTGCACCATGCGCGCCGTTGCCTCTGCAATCATCTCCTCTGGCACGCCGTTTGCCCGCAACAAATCCGGGTGATAACGTTTTGCCATTTTGCGATAGGCGGATTTCAGTTCTTCCGCCGTAGCCGTCGACTCAGATTCCAAGATTTCGTACGCCTCAAGGATCGAAGACCTGCCACTCACGTATGCTCGGCGCCAATCTTTTTTCCGTCCTCCGCCGTGAGCTTTACGGCCTCCAGCTCTTTTGTCACCTTCAACAAATGTAGCTCTACGACGACGATAATTGATGTCAAAATATGCTCTTGGGACATGTAAATAGTCACAAATCTTTTGCAGTATTTCCTTTTCCGCTGGATGAAGCCAGCCGTCTGCACATGCTACATCCCAAAGAAGTTCATAGACGTAAATACAGACATCGACATCGCATATCTGATTTCCAAACTGTTCAGCATACCAGTAGATTGTTCTAGCATCGTCTTTTGCCGCATTAAAAACGCTGGAACAGAATTGCCGTTTACGCGACGCGAACTCAAAACGCTCAAAAACCTTTTCCGCAGTTTTGACTTCTTCTGGATCAACCCGGCCATCGGCCTTTGCCAATTTTGCAAGCATTGAGAAAAGATAGCGCAAGAATCTTTCCTCATATTGCCTGCTCTCCTTCGCGCGTCGCGCAGATTCCTCTGCTTGTCGTGCCGCCTTTTCTTGCGCTTCTCTTCTTATCCGTTCGCGTTCTTTTCTTCTCCGTTCTTCTGCTTCTTGTTCACGTTTCCTTCGTTCCTCCTCCGCTAAACGTTTTTCCGCTTCTTCCTTTTGCCACCGTTCATATGCGGCTTGTTGATTTCGTTTTTCTTCGGCTTTAGCCCAAGGAGAAAATACAGCTGCCCAAAATGTTACGCCCAAGAACGTGGGCCAGAACATAAGCGCTGAGAAGCCTTCGGAGACCCCAAGTTTCATTAGCCCGAAAGTGACTGCGTAACCAGCCAACAGTCCAAGAAACATATTCATGTCTATCGTCTTCCGTGTCTAATTCTCACTGATGGCGAAGCGATTCCCTCGTTGTGGGGTGTTCTGAAACATAATGTCACTCATTGAAGCACTCCTTACTCCACCACGATACGAACCTTGGCAATGTCGTTGCCGTTGATGAGGTCGGCAAAGAAGTCGTTGATCGCGTTCTGTACCTGAGGAACCTCCGCCGGACCAAGCGCCTTCAACTTCGCGCCAAAGTCATCGACCTTGACGACGATCTTCTCAAGCCCTCCGAGCACCTTGCGAAGCCCTGCAAGCAGCGGCATCGGAATCGGATCGGGCAATATCTTGTCCTGCACGAAACTCTCAACCATCTGTTTCTCGGCGGCATCGAGTAGGTCGAACTGCGCTTGAACAGCGGGGGTCGCGAGGTTGTCGAGAATCGTCTGCGTCCATTTCGCTAGCATCGCTTCCAACTGCGCAGACATGCCGTTCAAGACGGCGCTCGCGGTCGAACCCGTGCCGTCGTTCTTCGGCGAATAGCTGCAGTGCGGGCACATCGGCGAAGTGTCGAGCGATTGCTTGGTGAAGTCGCGGCAGACCTTCATCGCTTCAAGCGTCTGACGGAGCTGTTCGAGATCCTGTTTCGGGAGAATCTCAATCGAGGCAAGATCCATCAGTTTCTTGAGTAGCGGCGAGTTCTTCACCTGCTGCTTCTTGATTTCATCCGCTGCGGAAAGTCGGGCGCGATCGTGCAAATCTTCGTAATGGCCTTTCCATTCAGACTCAAGGGCAAGAAACTGGGTCTGAGCACTCTTGAGAATCGGCTGCAAGTCGGCAAGCTTGCCCACGGCGACAATCGCCTGTTTGATCTGTGTATAGGCCTGCTCCTTTTTGGCAAGCCAGGCATCGCCCGCGGCAGAATGTTCCGCCGCCTTGTCGATATAGCCGACTGTCTGGAGCTGGCCATCGCAGAACTTCACGAGCGTATCCAACGCGGGGATCAGCGTGACAGCATCCTTCTGAGCCTCGATCTCCTGCTTGGTCGTAGGCATCGCCAACATCTTCGCCGGTGTATTGAAGTACTGAAGCCGCTCAAGAAGTTCCTTCGCGCCGCGCACCGTCGCCACAGCATTGGTGATATGACACTGCGCAAGCAGGTCCTGCCCGAGGAAGCCGACGCCACGTCCCAGGCGGTTGATGAGCTGCGCCGCGACAGGCACGAGCTGTCCCAGCTTCGTCTGGAAGGCGACAACCGGCTCAGGCTTGTTCTGCTGCAGCTGGGCGACGTACGCCGTGTTGAGTCCAAGTAGCTTGAACGCTGCTGTAAGCGCATCGACGTTCCCACCCTTCGGCTTCGAGATGTGCTTGAAGTGGACAAGATCGTCAACATCGCAGCGCGAAAGCTCGTCGAGCTTGGTGGCGTCGAAATCTTGACCAGGAATCGACAGAACCACGTCACCAGACTGCACGAGCGCCGCGAGGATCAGAACAAGCATCTCAGGCTCAAGCCTCGCCTTTTCGGGGTCGAAATACAGTACGTTCGAAACCGGCTTCAGGAGATCGGTGTTGTTGACAACCTTCCCATCGCCGACCTCGGCAAGCTTCGCCTTGACCTTGGCCGCATATGGGGAGTCCGTAACCACGATCTCTCCGTTGCCGTCCAGGAGCTTGAGCCCGTCCAACAGAATGGCACCCTGCTTCGTCTTTGTCCCGGCGACCATGCGAAGGGAGTCCTTGACAGCCACGGCTCGGGCTTCGGCTGAAATGTACTTGTTGAAAACCGGGTACTCCTTCGCCTGTTCCTCAAAGCATCCGGCAAGAAGCGTACCCACAAGCACATGAACGCGATCGCGATAGTTGATTGTTTCGTCCGAGCCAAGACCGATGAGATCGCGCACGTTGACGCCTGTAAGCCACTTCTCGGCCTTTTTCTTTTCGCCCTTGTAGGTCACGCTGAAGGCATCGAGGCCCTTTGCCTGCAGCCATCCGCCGATCTTCTGAAGGTGCTGAAGAGACTTCTGCTGGAAATGCGCCTTGAGCACGCCCGTCTGGGTTGCCGCGAGTTCCATCGCCGCCGCATAGAAGCCGAGCTGTTTCTTGAGTTCGTCATCTGCGCCTTCGAGTCGGAAAAACACCTCGTCTATCTTCGCCTCGTCCTGGAACTGGACCTTGGCGAACGGATGCAGGAAGTAGATGTAGTAATCGCGAGGCGGCTGGGCGGTCGAGCGTTCGTTCGGAGCGCCAAAGAACAGATAACCGCGACGGAATGTCCTGTGGGAGAACCACTGGATTCTGTCATACTCCCATATCTTGTAATTGGCGACCGCCGTCGGCATGTCGTTCACTTCAAGAATCTGCCCGAGTGCGGTGAAGTAGGCACGGTCGAGTGCTTCGTCGTCTAAGCCGGCGGCCTTCTTTTCGATCATTTGCTCGATATCAACAGTTTTCTTGACATCGATGTAATACTGGTCGTTCTGATCGTTCTTCGTGATGTACTGCCCGGCGACTGCCGTCATGAGCTTCTTCATCACAACTGATATCTGATCGCGAAGTGCCGTCACGGGATCATCTTCCTCTGCGCAGATCGAATCGTACACGCAAAGCATCTCCCGCATCTCAGCAGATGTAAGCCCGATTTGGGAATCGATGGAATCCTGGCTGAGACGATGGACGGCGAGGGCGTCGACAAGCCGATGCGCCATCGGCACATACGACTTCTGGAGTTCGCCGTGGTCGATCTTGCCGTCCAACTGGTTTACAACGTCGATTACACTCTTCGTGTCGCCATTCGTACGCGCGGTAGGATCGCCCTTCACATTCGCCCAATACGAATCAAACGCAATGAGTCCCGGCTCGTCCTCGGGGACGTCCTTCTCGAGCAACGCGGTCATCTTCGCGGAGAGCGTATCAAGGATGCGGCGCTTCTCGACGCAGTTGATCTTCTCGAAGATGGAAACGAAATCCGGATGCACCGGGAACATGCGCTTGAAGTCCTCAATGCGAGGCGTCAGCTCCTCGTAGCATTTTGAAAACTTGTTGAGGTGTGTTTCGACCTGCTGGAGCTGTGCGGCTGTCTTGCGGAGAAGTCGCTCGGAAATGACGTACTTCACGTCCGTGCGGTCGATCTTGACCTGCTTGAAACGCTCGGCGACGCGCCCCAGGCTGTCACTGACAAAGGCGAAACGGCCAGAGTCGAAAATCGCCTCCTGCACACCGCCAATGAAATAGAAACGGTACGGCTCGTCGTTCTCGTCGCGTTGGTCGGCGAATTCGCCGAGCTCGCGCATGAAGCCGAGCGCCAGCACGAGTTCCTTTTCAGGAAGCGAACGAAGATAGTCGAGCATCTCGTCAAGAACAAAGAGCAGACCCTTGTCGGGGAACTTCTCCTTGTACGCCTTCATCATCTCGGCCATCCAGCCTTTGTTGTTGGCGTCTTCGCCGTCTGCGGTCGGTATCGTATAATCAACTTCCACCTCATCAAGGTGCTTCTGAAGGCGACCGACTACGATTTGGCGAAGACGCGTCGTGACGGCGCCGATCTCCTCGCGGATTACGTTGAACTTTCCGGCGATGACAGCTGCGGCAGTCTTGACATCCGCATTCTGAACATGCTGCACCATATCTGCGTCGGATGCGATCGCAGAGATGAATGACATCAAATGCGACTTACCTGTACCATAGTTGCCGACGATGAGCATTCCCTTGTGCTCGTTCGGGTTCGTCCAGTCGATCTGCTTGAACACGATGTCCGTCAGACGCTCCTTCATCGTGTCCGAGATCACGTATGAGCTGACGAGCTTCTGCGCCTTGGCCGTCACGGCGGAATCGCGAAGCTTCACAATCGTGGTTATGGGATCGAACTGTATGAGCTCTTTGTATTTCATGGTTTCACCTGTCA
>JAEEGL011661388.1_pt1 | contig 13635 bp, 8 predicted proteins | sample 9134231 | NCBI WGS metagenome assembly JAEEGL01 (sample SAMN16246548, study PRJNA631951) | gut metagenome | biome: gut microbiome; feature: rumen; material: fiber-attached | host: Bos | place: Iran: Karaj | collected 2018-10
GCGATGCACACTTCCGTCAGCTTTATGTCCAGCTCGTCCTCCAGCGGTTCTGTAACACGGCGGATAGTATTTCCAACCTTTCCGATATCATGGATCTGACCGTCCAACATGGCTCTTGTGTCATGCTGAATGCAGCATATATCCATGGCAATAAAACGATCGTCCTGGTCTCTGTATCCCACGGTTCCCACAACGTTGCGAGTACCGATATCGAGACCGAATACCATATCCTTTCCTCTCAAGTCCATCATGTTTCTCCCGCCTTTTACGGCATTTATTATTTGTAAAGCAAGCTTGTCGCGATCCCCGCTGTTATCGATAATGCGGGTGCAAAACTTTCTGTATTCCTCATCTTTAAGCTGGGTCGCAAAGATACTCTCCGTCTTTTCGTACGAGTAACCCCTCGACTCCTTTAATCTCCTGCGTCTTGCATCTTCGTCCGCAAAAATATACCACAGTTCATCACACAGTTTATTGAAACCGCTCTCTATCAGAAGAGCCGCCTCGAAAAATACAAAGTCGCGTTTCTTTAACGCACGCTCCCTTGAAACCTCGTTCATTATATAATCTTTGACTGCCGGATGCACTATGGAATTGATCTTTTCGCGCTTATTATCATCGGAAAAGATAACGTCCGCAAGTTTTTTATCGTCGAACTTCCCCGAATTGCCGCGGACGAAAATATCCTCATCGCCAAAAAGCGCCGCGATCTTTGCATGGCAGTCCGTACCCGGCAGCATCAGCTCCTTGGCGATGTCGTCGGCTTTGTAGATCTTCGCATTCAGTTTTTCCTGTATGACTTCCAGCACGGTGCTCTTGCCTGCACCGACGCCGCCGGTTATACCGATAAACTTCATAGAAAACTCCCTTTATTACTTCGCATCGTACCACGTGTATCCGGTATGCACGTCGACTTCCAGTTTTACGGAGAGGTTCGCAGCGCGGACCATCTCTTCGGAGAGGATGGTTATGACTGCGTCTTTCTCGGATTCGGGGGCCTCGATCAGGATCTCGTCGTGAACCTGGATCAGCATCTTAGCCGCGAGGTTTTCGGCGCGAAGCCTGTCGTAAACACGAATCATGGCGATCTTCATGATGTCAGCAGCTGTGCCCTGTATCGGCGAGTTTTTCGCGATCCTCTCGCCAAAGCTTCTCTGCATGAAGTTACTGCTCTTAAGCTCCGGTATCGGGCGCAGGCGGCCGTACAACGTGCGGATGAAACCGGTATCTTTTGCACCGCTTACGGTATCGTCAAGATATTTTTTTATGCCCGGGAAGCGCTCAAAATAGTGCTCAATATACTCTGCCGCCTCTTTTCTGGATATGGACAGATCCTCGGAAAGACCGAAGGTTGAAATGCCGTACACTATGCCGAAATTCACCGCCTTGGCGTTTCTGCGCTGTATATCCGTGACTTCATCGAATGGCACGCCGAAGACCTGTGACGCAGTCATGCGGTGTATATCCACCGATTCGTTATATGCGTTTATAAGGTTTTCATCGCCTGACATGTGGGCTAAGATCCTGAGCTCCACCTGCGAGTAGTCCGAATCTATAAAAACATTCCCTGCTCCCGGCTTGAAAACTTTTCTTATCTTCCTGCCTTCCTCCATACGCACCGGTATGTTCTGCAGGTTCGGCTCCGTGGAAGAAAGCCTTCCGGTAGCTGTTATGGTCTGATTAAATGTAGTGTGGATACGGCCGTCGGCTCCTATAAAGCCGTCCAGTCCGTCCGCATATGTGGATTTAAGCTTGCTTAAGGTCCTGTACTCTAAGATCTTTGATACCACAGGGTATTCCGCAGCAAGCTCCTCCAAAACATCGGCGGATGTTGAGTATCCGGTCTTGGTTTTCTTCTTACACGGAAGACCGAGTTTTTCAAACAATATTACTCCCAGCTGTTTCGGAGAATTGATATTGAACTCCTCTCCGCACAGTGAGTAGATCTCTGCCGTAAGAGCATCTATGCGCCCGCTTAAGGATGCGCCGTAGACTCTCAGTTCATCTCTGTCCGCAGCAATTCCCGCAAGCTCCATATCAGCCAGCACAAACAGCAGCGGCATCTCAATATCTCTAAACAGTTCCGTCTCACCAAGCTGATCCAGTTTATCTGTCAAAACGCCATAGCAAAGCGCTGCCGCCACAGCCTGGCCGCAGACGAACTGCCAGTATTCTTCCTGTTTGAAAACCCTGCTCTCCGAAAAAGATGCCTTGTCCAAAAGCTCTTTTCTTGATTTTAATATCACACCGGTAAGCTCAGCGCACACCGCCTCTGACGGGTATTCGCCTATCAGCGGGTTGACGAGATACGCCATTAGCTCGCAATCCGCAAAAACCGTCCTCAGATCCGTGCTGACACCCTGCGGGAAAAGGGCCTTTATCTGCTCCTTTAACCCAAAGGATACCGCGCTTTTTCCGTTTTCCTTTATCTTTTCCGTCAGAGTGATCAGACATTCCCTTAAGTGATCTGCCGTGATATCCCCCGCACCGTCTATATATACCGCATCCATGTCACCGCAGACTATTGAAGCGCCCAGCATCTGCGCATCCTCGGATACAACATAAAAAAACAGATCCTTATCTTTTTCAATACCTTCAAAAAACCGGTCGCAGGACGCCACATCAGTGATCACTTCGCGAACGGTAAGCTTACGTTCCTTTGTCTCAGTATTTTCCGTATCTTTTCCGTCAAAACGGTCCAAAAGCTTATTGAAACCGAGTCTTTTGAAGAGTCCGTAAGCATCCGGAGTGTAAATATTTCCGAGAGTGCAGTCCGAAACGTCAACTCCCAGCTCCACGTCAAGCTTTATGGTTGCAAGCGTCTTTGACATGACTGCGGAATCATACTCCGCCTCGAGATTTTTGGATGCCTTCGGCGGCTTTATATCCTGCACGTTTGCATAGGCGTTTTCGATGCTGTGGTACTGCTCTATTATCTTGACCGCAGTCTTTTCGCCTATTCCGCTGACACCCGGAATATTGTCTGACGCATCGCCCATGAGCGCCTTGACGTCGATGAATTCCTTTGGGGTGACATGGTATGTTTCCTGCACCTCTTTTGCGAAATAGTTTTCAACAACGGTGCCTGTGTTTTTTGTTCTGGGTATCCTGATGCATACCTTATCTGTTGCTATCTGGAAAAGATCACGGTCTCCCGAGAGCACGATCACATCATACCCTGCGTTTTCACCGATGACTGACATGGTGCCTAAGATATCGTCAGCCTCGAATCCCTCTTTGGTGATGATCTTTATGCCCATCCCGGTCAGGACTTCCTGTATCAGCGGAACCTGCTCTTTTAATGCAGGATCCATGGGTTTTCTGGTACCCTTATAACCCTCGAACATCTTGTGTCTGAAAGTCGGCGCAGAGAGGTCGAACGCCACCGCAAGGCAGTCAGGTTTTTCCTCGTCTATCAGACGCAGCATTATGTTCAGAAAACCGAATACCGCGCCCGTATGCCTTCCCTCTGCGTTAGTCAGGTCGGGAAGACCGTAAAATGCTCTGTTTAAGATACTGTGGCCGTCTATCAGAACCAGTTTGCTCATGTTAAATCCTCATTAATCCATCCCGTACTTCGAGGTTGTCGCATAAAAATATAGTCAGTTACTCAATAGTGTCCCCGTCATCCGCGTCGCCGCGTGCGGCAGCTTCTTCGGCTGCGGCCTGGGCATCTTTTATAGCCTGCTCTCTGGCCTCGATCTGCTCCGGAGAGAGATATGAGTATGCGTTGGAGATCCTGGCGTTCTCAGCCGTCAAGATCACTTCATCCCTGTAATATACGATGACCGGAGTTCCCACCGGCAGAATATCAAAAAGCTCTTCAGCCTTGTCTCTCGGCATGTTCACGCACCCATGAGAACCTGACGAAAGATAGATGCTACCGCCGAAAACCGCGCGCCATCCGGCATCATGGAATCCGAAATTATCAGCAACCGGTATGAAGAAAGTTACCGCAGAAGTATAGCCCTCACCGACAAGTGTAGCATTATGCTCCTTATATTTGACCTCGAAGACACCGTCAGGCGTTCCGTTCCCACGGTTGACGTTTCCGGTTACAACATCCGAATCCAGCACCAGTTCTCCGTCAAGATACAGATACATATGCTGATTTGAGATATCAACCTCAGCATAAGAATTACCGATATCATCTTTTCCCCAGTATCTGGCTTCCTGTTCAAAGATCAGAGGTCTGATCTGATGTCCGCCTGCGGCTATATCAGCGAGCAGCTGCTCTTTTTCCGCTTTCTTATCTATAACCCAGCCGTAATCTCCTCCGCCTATGGTAATAGTGTCGCCGACAGAGGTTACAAAGCTTCTCTTGTCTCCGTACGTGTTGTACTTGGTCGCAAGGTTCTGTACGTACTTGTCAACCTTCTCCTCATCGATGGAGACTTTGAATTTCTTGTTCAGCTTAAGCCAGGTCTGTATCGTATCACTGTCAAGTTCCTCGTAGCTGCCATCCGGAAGCTCGTAGGTTATGGAACAAGTCATGTACGCGTCAAGCCTGTCCATGATGCCGGTAAGTTCCGGATCGTCGGAAAAGATCTCCGGCTGCGCAAAATACCTGTCGTCTATGTAAACATAAGTTTCGCTGTGAAGAACCGCCTCCAGCACCACGGCAAATGCTTTTTTCACCATAAGCTTGTTGCCGTATGTCTCGGGGAAAAGCTCGTATTTCTGCGTTTCCTCGTTTAGAGCGATGTATGCATCCGTCGGAGCTGTCATGTTATCTTTGTTGCACATGTCCAGTGCTTCGAACTGCATCCGCAAAAGATCCGTATCGATGGTGATATCTTCCGCCACCTCATAATTAACGGGCTTTTTGTAATCGGACAGCCATTTTCTCTCGTCCTGTGTGTCCTTTAATATGGACTGGACTTCTCCGGAATCCTGATAATGGTACTCAAAGTTCGGTCCCAGAAGGTTTTCTTTTGCGCCCTTCGAAGTCTCGACGGTCAAAAGATAATCGCCTATGTAACGGTCAAGTTTTTTTACGGCCTGATCAGCCGTCAGCCTGCCCACGTCAATGCCGTTTATGGTGACATTGTCATAGAAATGATCACTGTAATAATTGTAACCGCCGTAGTATATCACTCCGCAGCCGGCAGCGGCCACGATGGTGATACCCAAAAGCCCAGCTATAAATTTATGCTTTGTTTTGCGTTTCATTTTTATTCGTCCTGCCGTAAATACGGTTCATCCTGAATATTTTTTTTGCCAGTTCCACGTTTATTTCATCGTCGAAAAGGCGCCATTTCCAATTGTCTCCCAGCGTTGACGGAGTGTTGATACGAGCCGTCGTATCCAGTAAAAGATAATCCTGCAGCGGTATGATGCACATATCCGCAGAGGAAGCTATCGCCATACGCATAAGCCCTATACAGGCAGCCTTTGCCTTTTTCTTTTTGACGTTTTTGACACCTGCGTAAGCTCTCACGATCTTTTTGTCTTTAGGCGGCAGTGCCTTAAACCAGCCCAAAAGCGTGTCGTTATCGTGGGTTCCCGTGTACACAACGCAGTTCTTGTCAAAATTGCAGGGAAGGTATTCGCTGTCACCCCTGTTGTTGCCTCCGCCGAAACCGAACTGAACAACCTTCATGTTCGGCCATCCGGTGCGTTTTACCAGCTTTCTGACAGAATCCGTGATAAATCCAAGGTCTTCAACTATAACGTCAAAGTCGCCCAATTCCTGCTTTAATGCCCTGAAAAGCGCATATCCCGGGCCTTTTTCCCAATGACCGAACTCAGCAGTCGGGTCTCCGTAAGGAATTGAGTAATACTCGTCAAATCCTCTGAAATGGTCTATCCTAACCACGTCATACATCTTGTTTACGGCTCTCATGCGGTCTTTCCACCAGGCAAAGTCCGTTTTTTTCTGGTATGCCCAGTCATACAGCGGGTTGCCCCACAGCTGGCCTGTCACGGCATAAGCATCCGGTGGGCATCCTGCCACAGCCTTGGGCTTACCCTCCTCGTCGAACTGGAACAGCTCCCTGTCTGCCCAGGCATCGGATGAATCGAAAGCAACATATATCGGAATGTCACCGATGATCTTCACGCCCTTTTTGTTGGCATAAGTCTTAAGCTTTCCCCACTGGCTGTAAAAAACATACTGCATGAACTTGTAGAACTCGATCTCACGGGCATATTTTTTTGTCATCTCTTTAACAGCAGCCGGTTTTCTGTTTCGGATCGGTTCATCCCACTCGATCCAGGGCTTTCCGTCCGCGGCATCCTTTAATGCCATGAAAAGAGAATACTCTTCGATCCAGTCAGCGTTTTCTTTTTTGAATTTTTTATATTTGCGGTTTTTCTTTAAGGACTCCTCGGCACGGCCAAATGCAATACGCAAAAGATCAAACCTTGTATTGTAAAGCTTGCCGTAATCCACATATCTCGGATCTTCGCCCGCATCATGCGCGGCGCACTCCTCCACTGTGAGAAGGCCTTCTTCCACCAGCATATCCGGATCGATGAAATACGGATTGCCGGCATAAGTGCAGAAAGACTGGTACGGCGAATCACCGTAACTGGTGGGTCCCATGGGAAGCACCTGCCAATAGGTCTGGCCGGCCGCCTGCAAAAAATCCACAAAATCATATGCTGCTTTTCCCAGTGTGCCTATTCCGTACGGAGACGGAAGGGAGGCCACCGGAAGTAAGATTCCCGCTGTTCTCATATGTTCTCCAATCCTACAACTTCCAAATATCCTTATTATACTGCGCTATAGTCCTATCAGATGAGAAGAAGCCTGCTTTGGCGATGTTTACCAGCATCTTCTTTGCCCAGGTGAGTCTGTCTTCATATGCGGCATATGCCTCATCTCGAACCTTTATGTAATCTTCGTAATCCGGGAAGGTCATGAACCAGTCTTTGTTCAGAAGTTCCTTGTAAAGTCTCTCCAGGTTCTCTTTGCAGCCGACCTTTAACATCTCGTCTGATACGATGAAATCAACGGCTGCGGCGAGATCTTCGTCCTTGTCGTAATAATCCTTTGAAACATAGGAAGCGTCTGCGTAGCGGTCGATGACTGTCTTGCTGTCCTCACCGAAGATGAATATGTTGTCATCTCCCACAAGCTCTGCTATCTCCACGTTTGCGCCATCCATGGTACCAAGTGTCACTGCACCGTTTAACATGAACTTCATGTTGCCCGTTCCGCTGGCTTCCTTGGAAGCGAGGGAGATCTGCTCCGAAATATCGCAAGCCGGGATCAGTTTCTCGGCCATTGTTACGTTGTAGTTTTCAACCATCACAACGTTAAGATACGGCGATACTTCCGGATCTTTTCTGATGACTTCCGACAAACATAATATAGTATGTATTATATCTTTTGCGATGATGTATGCAGGTGCGGCCTTTGCGCCGAAAATAACGGTGATGGGCGTCTTCGGGATCTTGCCTGCCTTGATCTCCATGTATTTGTGAATGGTGTAGAGTACGTTCAGCTGCTGTCTCTTGTACTCATGCAGTCTCTTAACCTGAACATCATAGATCGAATCCGGATTGATGTTTAAGTTCTGAGTTTTCTTAAGGTAATCTGCGATATATTTTTTGCGGTCCTGCTTGATAGAGAGGATCTTATTCAGAACCGTCGTGTCGTCCTTGTATTTCAACAGCTCCTCAAGCTTGTCCGCATCCTTTTTGAAGCCGCTGCCGATGAGGGACTCGATGTATTCCGAAAGCTCATGATTTGAGTACAGAAGCCAGCGGTGGAATGTGATACCGTTGGTCTTGTTGTTGAACTTTTCGGGATAGAGCTTGTAAAAAGCATTGAGCTCGGAATCCTTTAAGATCTCGGTGTGCAGTCTGGCAACGCCGTTTACGGATATGCCGTAGTGAATGTCCATGTGTGCCATGCATACGCAGTCGTCCTTGTTGATAATGGCAACAGCGGGATCGTTATATTTTTTGTTAATGCGGTTGTTCAGCTCGTAAATGATGGGCACAAGTTGCGGAACGGCGCGATTTAAGAAGTCAAGCGGCCATTTTTCCAGCGCTTCTGCCAATATAGTGTGGTTGGTGTAAGCGGTACACTTGCTGACAACGCCGATAGCCTCATCCATTGTGAGACCTTCCATGAGAAGAAGCCTTACGAGCTCCGGGATCACCATAGACGGATGTGTGTCATTGATCTGGATAATCGCATACTCGTCGAGGTCGTAGAGGTTTGAACCTTTTTCCTTTGCCTCGTCGAGGATAAGCTGAGCAGCGTTGGATACCATGAAGTACTGCTGGTATACGCGCAAGATCCTGCCCGCGTCATCCGAATCATCCGGATACAAGAACAGAGTAAGGTTTTTAGCGATATCTGTCTTATCGAAGTCGATACCGTCTTTTACGATGGACTCGTCAACTGTCTCGATATCGAAAAGATGCAGCTTATTGGTGCGGTTCTCGTAACCCACTACGTCGATATCATACATGCGGCTCTTTACAGACAGCCCGCCGAAGTTGACAGTGTATGTTTTCTTGGTATCGATGAGCCAGCTCTGTTTATCGATCCAGGGATTTATTGTCTCTTTCTGGAGATTCTTTTCAAACACCTGTCTGAAAAGACCCAGGTGATAGTTTAAGCCCACGCCGTCGCCGTTTAACCCGAGGGACGCGATAGAATCTATAAAACATGCTGCAAGCCGGCCCAGTCCGCCGTTTCCGAGAGACGGCTCATTCTCCAGTTCCTCTATATCCGAAAGGTTTTTGCCGCTCTTCTCAAGCTCGGCCTTAACCTCATCATACAATCCGAGGTTGATAAGGTTGTTTGAAAGAAGCTTTCCGATCAGGAATTCTGCGGAAATGTAGTAAAGCTTTTTCTTTCCGGCTTTCTCCACCGGCAGCTCGGCTTTCGCTGCCGCATCCTTTACAAACTCGCACAGTGCAACATATATCTCCTCGTTTGTGCACTGCTCCATAAACCTGCCGAATCTCTTCTTGACATACTCGTTGACTGACATGATAGTATCCTCCATATGGATTTTTATTACAACTGTTTGGAACAAATATATTGTTACTATTCCAGCCAACAAACAATATTCAGCTGGGTTTGCCTGCAAGCAGTCAACCCAACTGAATACTGTTTATTGACTGTGAATAGACAGTAACTATTATTTTTTCACATTTTGCCAAAATAGTCAATTATATCTTACTGATTTCAAAAGCCTTTTATTGCATTCTTCTGCTGATTTTTTACCTGCTCGGCGATAATGTCATTTTTGATGTTCTGTGCAGCCCTGATTCTTCCAACCGTCAATGAAATCACCGACTTTAAATTGATCGGTAAAATTCTTGCAGGTTACATCTGTTTCCCAATTCTGAAAACAAAGATATTATACTATACACCCCCTCAAAAGTCACGGATAAAAAGTAATACCGGAAAACCATTTTTCTCACAAAAAATCAGTTCCGCGGCATAATTACTGTTGCGCACAGTGTATAAAGAGTATATTATCGATTTGAAAAAGGAGAATCACCATATGAACAACTCAAAAAGAAATCGGCTGATTTTTATTGGTTTTCTTATAATTGCAGGACTGTTTCACATAGCAGAACACACTATTCATGATATAAGCGCACAGGGTGATCCTCACTATGCTGCAGTCACAATGTTTTTTTGTCTTGGACTTATCATATATAACGTGCTGATCTTATCCTGGATACAATCGGTGCATACCCGATTGCTTCCGTCAAGATCCCGAAACTACATGGTGATCGTTGCGATCTTTATGATATTTCATCTCGTGCTCCGTGCATATAAGTATCGCATTGCAGGCACAGATGCCGGACTCCGCATGGCCTGGTACGCATATTATATCCCAATGACATTTATTCCGGCTATGTTCCTGCTGATCTGTATCCGCATCCGACAAGGTTCAAAAACAGCTAAATTCGACGAACGTCTGCTGCTCATCATACCGGCGGCACTGTCCGCAGTTTTCATGACCAACGATCTGCATCATCTGGTATTTGTACCCGAGCCCGGTATTACAAATTTCATCGGGAAATCCGGAACATATACTTACCGCATAACCTTTTACCTTGCATACGCCTGGATAATACTGGCAATCGCCTTCGGACTGTTTCTGCTCATCCGTACTTTCGGTCTGCGCCAAAAAAATAAGCTTTTGTATCTTGCCGGTATCCTGCTAATGTGGCTAATACTGACACAACTGCATACATTAAAAAAATACATTGAATTCACCCCTCCCTATGAATCTCCGGAGATCAATATATTCACTCTCTTGGCCATTTTTGAGTTTGCAATCAGACACAGACTCATACCGTACAATGAAAACTACGCGGGCTTCTTTTCCTGTCTGCCCATGCCGGTAGTAATAACCGACAACAATCTCAATCCCGTATACCGGTCGGCAACAGGCGATATTCCCGAACAAACGGATCTGGTCAAAGTTCTTGAATCTCCAATATATCCGACTCCGGATCACAAACTGTCCGGTAAAAAGATCCGTGGCGGTTATACTTTCTGGATTGAGGACGAAAGCAGAATCCGACATGCAAACGAAGGACTCATCGAAGCCAACGAAATACTCGAAAGCGAAAACACACTAATAGAATACGAGAACCGTCAGAAAGAAGAAAAAGCCTATCTGAGCCTTCATCATCATATTTACCATGAGATCGCGCAGGAATTGTATCCCTGCCAGAGAAAGATCGCTAAACTTCTTGATGAAGCAACCCCCGGAACAGACGGATTCAGATCAACAGTAGCTGAGGTTTCCGTATTAAATGCCTTTGTAAAAAGAAAAACAAACATGCTGCTGATGGCATCCGAACAGGATACCATTTCGATAAATGAACTGATGCTGGCTGTTTCCGAATCAGGAAAATATCTTGGATTTGCAGGCATAAAAACATCCGTTGACGAAAGCGGCTTTACTGACAACCAATATCATGAACTGCCTGCAGAATCCGTCATTTCGCTCTACGACGCATTTCAACTGGTCACCGATCAGCTGCCCGGTCATGCCACCATGCTGATGGTATCATTCAACGAAAACGGTCTTACATTAACCACCGACGCAGATATATCGCCAAACATTGAAAACATACCGCTTCCAACAGATGTCGTACTGCAGGATGATATACTCTACATCACAATAAAGGTTACATTAACGGCCAACTCTTACCCTCGTGATTCCGTTGTCGTTGATAAGCTGTTGCACGAGAAAGGCGGTGATCAAAAATGACATTATGGAGTTCCATGAATTCGATGATCAGCGAATTGCTCATAACCTGCGCCATGTTGATCACCCTTTACTCAGGATATCTTCTTATCGCTTTTTACAAACTAAATAAAAAAGACAAGAACCTGTATGTTCTGTCCTTTGTCTTCGTAATGTTCTTCCTGTCCTTCTATCTGATGCTGGATGGCAGGTTCCATTTCGCAGAACCCGACTACTTTTATTACCTGGAAAAAGATTACATCAGGAACTGGTCGGGTATAACCGATGTTTTCTGCTCTCTCCCGGTGACAGTGTTTTTCGCTGCAGAGGTCATTGTGGCGGTATACTTATGTCTCTCCACACTATACTGCAAAAAACTACGTGAAAACACTCTCACACCTTCCTCCATAAAAGATGCACTGGATCTTCTGCCTGCGGGCATCGCCTTTTCCGACCCTGATCATAACATTATTTTTTCAAATGTTGCAATGAATGAGATTTCCGTCGCCTGTACAGGAAAACATTTGACAGATATCTTTTTCTATGATAATGATCAGGTATGTTCAGACGGGACAAAGACCTGGCAATTTACTCGTAACAATATCTCCGTTGATGAAAAGTTATACATTCAGTTAACCGCCGTTGATATCACGGATGAAGCACATATAAATGATGAACTCAGGAAAAAGAACCGGAAACTGAACGAAATAAGAAGCCGTCTGGAAATATTCAACAGACAGGCTGAAAGGATCACTATATCCCGCGAACTATTAAATGCCAGAAGACAGGTACACAGTGAGACGGGACATATCCTGTTAGCCGGCCTGCACTATATGGAACATCCCGAGTCAATTGACGAAGAAGCATTCCTAAACACCTTAAAACTCACAAATATGCATCTGTTAAAAGAGTACGAAGAGGATGACACCGGGTCGGATCCACTGGCAGAAGCGATCGAAATGGCAAAGGCCATATCGGTACAAGTCAGTCTTAACGGCATCATACCCGAAGCGGGAACTGTTCGTGACATCCTGGCAGCAGCCATCAACGAATGCTCTACCAACACCAAAAAACATGCCGGCGGAGACCTGTTGAACGTAACTGTCTCCAGGACAGAAGATTCTGTCTTGATCTCCCTCACCGGAAATGGCAATCCGCCCGAAAAATCATTTAACGAGACAGGCGGACTGACATCACTTCGTGCTCTTGTAGAAGGGGTTTACGGAACAATGAATGTAACCGTTTCAGAGTCTTTTACGATTGAGATCAGCATGCCTGTCACATCTGAGGAAGAAAGGAACATTTCATGTCGGATCTGAAACGCAAATACAAGGTCGTCATAGCAGATGACGAATACATACCGCGCACCATGTTCGAGTTGCTGATAAAAAGCACCGTAAACTATGAGCTGTCGGCTTCCTTTTCCACGGCCGAGCAGGCAGTATCTTACTGCCATGCAAACCCTGTGGACCTTGTCATACTGGATGTCATGATGAAAAAGGGGCTGGACGGGCTCACCTGCGCACAAACAATAAAGAACAACAATCCAAAAACAAAGGTTATCTTAGCCACTTCCACCGGCGAATACAAATGGACCGAAGAGGCAAAATGCGGAAATATAGACAGCTTCTGGTTCAAGGAATATCATGAGAGTTCTCTTTTGGATATCATGGACAGAACGATGAATGGTGAATCGGTCTATCCGGGAAACGCGCCGGATTATGAATTTGGTTATACTAAAAAATCCGAGCTCACCGAAAGGGAACTTGAGATCTTAAGAGAGCTCACAACCAACCGTTCCAATGAGGAAATCGCCGAAAAATACAGCATATCTCTCAATACTGTCAAACGACACATCCAGAACATGCTGAACAAGACAGGATACAAAAACAGGCTGGAGTTGGCCATTAACGCCAAAACATTAGGTCTGGTCGTTCATGACGACGACAGGAAAAAAACGAAAAATTAAAAAATGGTTCTTGCGGGTGATGAAAGTCATCCGCATTTTTTTATACAATAAAACAGCAAATATCTTTTTTTATCACATCATAACAGGAGGCAAACATGAAAAACACAAAGACCGTCAAATTACTGCCGGTGATCTTCTTTATCCTCACCGCAATAATGATCTTAAATCCGGCAAAACTAACGAAAGTTCTTGCGGACAGCGTACTGGAATCAGCAGCGGTATATGTTGATGCACCCGTAGCTGGAGCTGTTGCTACCACGACCGCTACTGACAATGACGAGCACTATACATCAGAAGTTATAGGATGGTTTGAGGATAACCTGAAGACTCAAAACCTGCTTGCCGAAAACGGTGGTGCCGGCATAAACGGTAATGTTTTTACAGTGGATAAAGAATATACACTTATGGTCAAACTTACCGCAGCAGAAGGCTACACATGGAGTGCGACTCCAAATGTTACCATCACCTATACCGATTTCGCCA
>JAEEGL012531928.1_pt1 | contig 13635 bp, 18 predicted proteins | sample 9134231 | NCBI WGS metagenome assembly JAEEGL01 (sample SAMN16246548, study PRJNA631951) | gut metagenome | biome: gut microbiome; feature: rumen; material: fiber-attached | host: Bos | place: Iran: Karaj | collected 2018-10
CCGAAGATGGACTGATGCTGACCCCGCTGCTAAGAGGCGGTCGAGGAACTTAAGCAAACAGCCAGCCGGTGTGAAGCTAACATCCGTGTCAGGGGAACAGACTTTTAATGAAGCAACCATTACTGGTTCAACAGGGAAAATCAGAACTGATACCTGATTGACACTAAGGATCAATTATACCATGGGCTTTACTAAGCCTATTGAACAAAAAATTATTAAGTAATCAAGGTACATTTAATGTATCTAAAAGATATTATACGAGGAGAAAACCATCATGGTTAAAGTGAGAACTCATAAAGGGGAGAATACTCTTCTCCCCTCTCCTGAAAACAGCCATAAGAATATTTTCCCAGAGGTATATGAATTTACGGGAGCTTATTATCTTATAGGAAAAAACGGTAACTTATCAAAATTTATGTTGTCATATTAATGAAAGGGGTGATGCATCTATGACAGCGGCAAAAAACAAAAAACTTAATATCGAAAATAATAATCCACAGGAGGGAAAAGACATGAATCCAGATAATATCACAACTGAATATGGAACACGTTACGGCTCTATGATTTTACCGAACGGGAATTATTATAGCCTTGACGACAGAACTACAGGTCTTAATAACAATGTACTTCTTATCGGTACATCGGGAGCTTCCAAAACCCGCTCCTGCGTTATACCTAATCTCTTAGAGTGTATTGGGTCGTATGTAATTCTGGATGCCAAAGGACGGCTATATAAGGAATACAGTGATTTCTTGAGGCAAACCGGCTATAGAGTTATCCGGGTGTCCTTCATTCATCCGGAACTATCCGCTCATTGGAATCCTATCAAGTATTGTAAGACCACGCAGCAAATCCAGCAACTATCCTCTGCAATTATCAATAGCCATGGCGAAAGGCATTACGAAGATATCTTCTGGCCTTTGACTTGTCAGCAGCTTATCAATGCCTTAACCGCATATGTTTGCGAAAGTTTTAAGGATGGAGATAAAAGAAAGACCTTCCATTCAATGCTTAGGCTACTGAGAAAATCAGGACGAACGGATATGTTTGATAACGAGACCGAGCTTTGCAAGCTCATGGAAAGGCTTAGGGCCTTAAAGCCTAATAGTTGGGCGTATAAGCAATTCCAGAATGTAAATCAGGCTCCCGTCAAAACATTTTCAACCATAGTTACAACTGCTACTGCCGAACTCGGTATATATGAAACCGAGGAATTAGAGAAAATGATGGCTTACGATGAAATAGATTTCAAAACAATCGGCCAGCAAAAAACAGCCGTATTTGTGGAAGTCAGTGACACGGACCGCTCAATGGATGCACTTATTAACATATTTATAACACAGTGCTTAAACCAGCTCTGCACATACGCAGATGAAGAGTGCGAAGGCTATGAACTCCCAGTTCCGGTACGTTTTATACTTGATGATTTTGCCACCAATTGCAGGATTACTGACTTTGACAAAATGATATCCAACATCCGGTCACGTAAAATCAGCGCAATGCTAATAATTCAGTCTTTAGCCCAGTTAGAAGCAAGCTATGGAGAAAGCGCCAATACTATCATTGATAACTGCGACACGCAGGTATTCATGGGTACAAATTCACCTCAAACGGCTTACCAAATAGGCTTACGTTGTAATAAATCAGTAGATACTATTTTGCACATGCCTTTACGCACCTGTTGGATTTTCCGCAGAGGCGAACAGCCCGTATATGGCAATGTAATGCCATTAGATGATTATTTTGATATGAAGGGTATCACCAAAGAAATGCTCAGTCCTGCTACTACAGAGGGGAAAGAACTTTCGGAAGTGGAATAAACCTTTATATAAACGGAAGGGCCATTAAACCCTTTCAGACCTATCGTAGGAGAATGTTTCATAAAATAAAAGAAAGAGAGGAAAAAAATATGGAACAAGATTTAACCATGGGTTTTACACAAAATGAACTTAAATCGTTCATCAAGAATCATGAATATGATTCACATTCAGTTGACGCTTGGGGAAATGACGTATATGAATCAGAGGATAGAGTTATTTTTTCCCTAATAGAAATCGATGAACTTGTTTGTATCCCTTCAGAAATAGCATATAAAGTTTGGGATAAATACTGGTTCGAAGATAAATACGGGATTATAGTAACACCGTATAACGAATTAGATGAGGAATATCTCATCCCTTTACAATTCGTTATTGATATACTTAGTTATTAATATTTCTTCTCCTACGAAAGGTCAAATAATCAAGAAATTACCATCCGTTCCGGGTGGTTTTTTCTTTTGATAAGGCTTATCCTAACATAACCCCCAGTAAGTTCCGATATTATCATCATATCGAAAGGTGGTGATGACAAATGGTGTATTTAACCGGCGATATTCACGGCGAGACCAAACGCTTTAGTAAAAAGAACTTTCCGGAACAGGAAAACATGACAAGGGATGATTATGTCATAATCCTTGGTGACTTCGGAATAATATGGTCACAGAGCGAAGACAAGGAAGAAAAGTATTATCTTGACATCCTTGAAAACAAGTCCTTTACTACCCTCTTTATAGACGGTAATCACGAAAACCACGACAGGCTTAACTCATACCCCGCAGTCGAATGGCACGGTGGGCTGGTTCATAAGATACGCTCTAATGTATATCATCTTATGAGAGCCCAGATTTATGATATCGAGGGCAAATCCTTTTTTACCTTTGGTGGAGCCCGGTCTCATGATATTAATGGCTTGGCAAGCAAAGATGAGCTTAAAGTGGATTATACCGCCGGTATACTAAAACGTGATGCCCCTGATTTCGAAGAGAAAAAGAAACTCTGTCGCAAGCGTGACCTGTTCTATCGTATCGAGGGTGAATCATGGTGGAGGCGTGAGATGCCATCACAGGATGAAATGCAGGCAGGTCTGTTAACCCTTGAAAGAGCAGGCTTGCGTGTTGATTATGTTCTTACCCATGAAGCTCCCACCTCTACACTTATGGAGCTTGCAGACGGCGTATTTCCGCCGGATGAGCTCACTGATTATCTTGAAGGTATAAAGCAAAGGCTCTCATATACCGAATGGTATTTTGGTCATCATCATGACGATATAGCAGTTAATGATAAGGATATCATGTTATATCATAGGATGCACAGGCTTCTATAAAAAAATCAAAGCCCCGTATCAGCTACGAGGGCTTTTGTTCTTTAGTCAATATCGTTATAGCCAACTTCCATGTCCTCTCAAGTATTATATACCTGATAAGTTCATTAAATCCGTACGATAAACTTTTCTATCTTTTCAGAAAGCATATATTACCCCCGTTAACTCAGGTTTATCCTCCCAAGGAAGAATAATTACGTTGGTAGAAAAGACATACTTCTCCTCAATGATGTCGTATGCCTTAAAACGTAATTCATTAGGAATACGGATTTCAACCGTATCCGATGCAAGATGTCTCGGATGATTTTCCGGGGCATCAAAAGTAATCTCACCATGAATACCGGCGTCTGCAAAGTCGTTAAGCAGCTCATTTAAGCTGTCTGTATATTTCTTTTCAATATTACCGAACTCAAGGTCTTCAAGATAGTTTTTCATAATTTTCCTTTGAATACATTATCTGGCATCATATGTGCCTATGTCTCTTGATATGGCATCATTCATTTCTGCCCTGTCACGGCCATAATTGCCCATAAGTCCCTCGCTATAGTCCTTTGAACAAATAAAGATGTTTTTTTATTTTCTTCCGTATCTATATTTTTGCTCTTTGTAAGATAGCCTCTCTTTTTATGGCAATATCTCTTTTTCGTTCTGCCTCTTTTATCTCTGTTTCCGTATTATTCATAGTTTATTACTCCTTTGAATAAATATCGTCTATAAAGCCCTCTTTTTGTTTGTTTTCAGCCTCTTTTATATCATATTTTCCGATATCTGTTGCAATAGCCTTTTCCATATCGGCTTTATCACTGTCATAATTACCCATTACACCATCTGTGAAGTTCTTTTCATAAATACAGTTGTCTTTATCCGCATCTGTGTTCTTCTTGCCTATTTCAATACGCTTTACCTTATATTCCCCTGTGCTTTCATCATAGTACCTCATACTTAAGGTACTGCTGTCAATTTTGTACTTCTCGTCCCACGTTAAGTCTTTTTCTTTGGTTAAAGCCTTTGATAAGCGTTCATTAAAAGTCTTAATGCTCTTATCATTGCTCGGTAAATTATTTATCCCCTTAACGCCAAAAGCACCGTGGTCACGCATACTGTAATATGCCGGACAGAACTGTTTTTTATCGTTCCAATATCCATTAACAATGATGTGGTCGGTTAACTTAATGCCAAACATATTTAAGGCTTTCGCTATGTCTTTGGTAAGAACAACGTCGTCATGGCTCGGTTTAAGTGAACCTCTTTTCGGTCTGCAATCGGGATGGTTATGTAATACCGTGACATGACTCGCATTTGTAAGTAATGCTAATTGTGTTATCTTTTTTATATCAACAGGAACATTATTTTCATTACCTGTTGCAATAAGACTTGCACATATCGGTCTGTTATCACAGTCCGAATAGATAGCATAAAAAGCCTCATCTGTCAGGTCTGTCACTTCTTTAACCAAACATCTTACAGCCGCAAGAGGATGCCAAATTACCGTATCACTTATAAGGCTCTTGTTCCAATCAATACGTAATATACCTAACGGTAATTCGTTGGATAATCCGTTTTCTTCTGCGAGATTATCTATGTTTACGCCTTTGAGTTGTTCGTACTCGTAATTTTCCATTATCATTCTCCCATTCTGCTCTTAATAAGAGATAAAGGGAGTTATTAGTTCGCTCCCTTATCCTCTTATTATATTATACCATATTTTTCAGTTTGTGGGAAAAATTTTAACGCTCTACGCCAACGTCCTCTTTGTCATTATCAACATCTGTCTTCTTAATAGCCGATAAATCATTGCCTTTCTTAAGAAGTGTTGTTGCTAACTTATCCCAAAGTGCCGCTTTTGCCGAAATCTTTTCCATCTTTGCGTCACCTTTTGCATATAACGCCTCTCCGAGTTTTACCATTCGCTGTACATCTTTTGAGGTGTATTCCAAAGATACGTTCATGTCTTTGGTGAGATAAACCTGTTTGGTTGCCTCGGGGAACATTTCCTTAATGCTTATCTTCGGAGTGTTTTTATTTAAGACAAGAAATGCAGGAAAAAGAGGACGAAAAAGAGCAAAATATGGATGAGCTGCAGTATTCATAAGATATATAATAATACCCCAACATCTTTTTGATATCTGTATGGACAAATCATCATGGTTGAATAATCCATGGATAAGTTTTATAATACCCATATATTCCGTAAACCCACGCTGTATATAAGGGGGATTTATCATGAAAATACAGATAAATGAAGAACTTGTTTACTACTGTAAATCAAAAATAGACCAAAAAACTATAGCAAAAAAACGATTTTGTGAGAAAGATATCGTCCGGTTTTTGCAGGATGATACCCCCGATAAAATATGCGGGATATACGGGTTAAGACGAACCGGTAAAACTACAATGATGTTACAGGCTATTAGAGACATTGGGATAGATGATTGCGCATACATTATCTGTAACAATAATGATAGTTATATTGAACTTGAGGAAAGTATTCAGGCTCTTAATAAGAAGTATATTTTTATTGATGAGATAACCAAAGTCAAGGACTTTATCAACCTATCTTCCTCATTGTCAGATATCATGTCAAATAAAGAAAAAAAGATTGTCATTACTGGAACGGACAGTGCATCACTGTTATTTGCAAAAAATGATGAGCTTTTTGACCGGATGGATGTCATACATACCACATATATTCCATATGCGGAATATAATTACCTGTTTGGTAAAAGTCTTGAGGAATATATCCAATACGGTGGTACGCTTACTAATGGAAAGCAGCTATATAATGATGATAATTTAGACGAATACACCAATACGGCTATTTTATCCAATATATATCATAGTGTAGAAAATTCTCACGGAAATCTACCCTATAGGCGATTATATGACCTATTATTGAGCAATTCACTTGAAGCTGCCGTAAATAAAACCATAGAAATTAGGGCGAGAGAGTTTTCAGCAAAAGTGGTTAAGGGAGCCTTTACAAAGTCTCATGATTTTGGTTCAGCAAGAGACTTGATACTCAAAAACAGGGGTAATATCAATAAAGATGATATTAAAACTATTGAAACAATGAATACGGATGGAATATGTAAGTTTCTGACAGATAAATTATCTCTTCACGAAGTAAAAGACTTTAATGATACGGATATAACTCTGATAACGAATCTACTTAAAAAGCTTAATGTCTTAACGGTTTTGCCAGATTCAGATATTATATTTACACAACCCGGGATGCAGTATGCCTTTACTGAAACTTTGATTGAGGGAATATTGGCATCAACGGAATATAAAGGGCTATTTCCCGAAACACAGCGCATTGTTTTAGATAAAATAATGCAGGACAGTATAGGACACATATTGGAAAATGTAATACGAGTAGATGTCATGAAATGTAGTGCTTTAGCGCATATGATTGTGGGAAAGCATGATAATATCGGTGATGGCGAATTTGATTTATATATAATCAACCCTCAAAATCAAAAGGCGGCTGTTTATGAAATAAAAAGAACGGATGTTTGCTATGACAAACAATGTAAACATCTCATCAATTCGGATTTTTGTCAGAAGTTCGAGCAAATAAATAACTGTGCTATAGTAGACAGGGCTGTTATTTATCAGGGGGTTAATGTAACACAGCAGGTTAATAATACCCTCATCAATTATTATAATGCCGGACGGTTTTTAGCAGATATTCCTAAATATACAGCAATACTTAAGGATGCTATAGCAAAGGACCGGGGTATGATGGAAGAACAGTGTGTAGATAACTATAACAAGGAGTAAGTAAAGCATATTATATGTTAAATGAGGTAATTAGAAAGTATGGTAAGTGTTCATAAACATAGAAAAGATTGCTTTATTCTCTGTCTAAATAATTAATAAAACCACCCTGTATATCTTAAATACAAGGTGGTTTATGTATTAATATTGTTTCTTTTTCTTTTTTGTCAGCACATCATTTCGCAAATGCCTGTATTTTCCCGGAACTCTCCATCCCGATTTAACTATTTCATCTATTATTGAAGATGCTGTAGATGATTGCATAGTACATAATACATCGGGCTTAAAATCCCTTTTTATAAGAAACATATATTGTTTATATGACAATACGCCTTTTTCTTTGGCAGTAAAACAAGCTTGTATTATCAAAGATGAGTTCATCCTCATAAGCATTATCATTGTGGTTATTCATGAGATACTCCATCCAATGTCATTAAGTTAATGGTTCACAGGCATGTCTTGGCTTTTCGTAAGTACACGCCCCATTTGCAAGTTGGTTGTTTGGAATTTCTTTTACTACTTCTTTGTATCCGATGCTTGTTTTATTGTTTTCATAAAAGATTTTCCTCTCTTAACTAAACGACATTACAAATATTATTGTTTATTATTTTTATCCTCATCTTTTACATCTTTATCAGGTGGTCCAAAGAATATGATACCTGAGACAATGATGAGTGTTATTATTAAAGCAACCATATCAGGTAAACCTGTAGCATCCAAAGCCATAATATTCCCCCTATATACATTTACGGCACATTGCCTTATTCGCCCCCCGTATTCTTTTAGTATCGTACTTTTTATTGATAAAAGTACCATGTCCCGTTTGATAGGGATTGAAACGCTGTCTTTGCGATAAGGTATTTTCTATGGAATTTTTTATCATAATCGTCTTTAACTTTTTCATAACTTTTATCCTCTATATATAGATGTAAAAAATTTTGAAAAAATAGGTGTTTTTGATGTTTTGGGCAATAAAAAACCGACCTTAAGTTTCCTTAAAGCCGGTTATGTGTTTACCTCCCATTATATAATCTTCTATATTCATCAGCGGTCAATTCAACATCTTTTTTATCCTCGTCGGTCATAACCTCTCCTCTTGATACGGTCGCATATGGATTGTCGGCTCGTAATTCGAGTTCTGCTCTTATACGCCTGTTTTCTATTTGCTGGTCTCGTTCATCACGTTTCTCCTGTAATTTATCCTCAACACGTTTGTACTCATAACCATCTACATAATATCTCTTATAGTACATACGATTTACCACCCAACCGATTATAAGTACGGGAATTGAATAGATTATCGTAAGTCTTATGAAATCACCCATATAATCCTCGGTTATGATATCGTATAGTTCTTTGAATGTATAAAAGGTTTTTTCATCATAGTTCTGTGCGAATATGTAACCCGAAAGAGTTCCGTATGCCGCAATCGCCATTCCCATAACAACCTCAAGAACAAACATTGGGAACATTCTGCATTCATCATGTATAAAGTAAACATGTTTAATGGGGCCGTGTTTCTTATAGTAGGTGAACAATTTCGCTACTAAAAAGACCGCTATAAAGCCTATCAAATAAACGAATATATACTGATTAAGTGTAAGTTCTTCTATTTCGTCAACATGATATATTCTTTGTACGAGAAAGTCGGATGCTATGAACCATGCCGGTACAAAACTTACAAATGCACTCACGAGTTCGGTACGGGCAAATAAGAAATAAAGTACATAAGTCATAAATGCGAAGAAAAAGAAGTTTTTTATAAAACTACTCTGGTCCGCAATACCGATTGAGGTAGATGAAACAACGGCACTTGCCAAAACACCCACAAAGAATATGAGAAAGTAAATGACGAGAACGGGTATCGGTAAGCCGCTTTCATAATCGGCAATATCGCTCATTTTACCCCAGAATGGGATTTTGTGCCCCTCAAGTTTCTCGTTTAATTCCTGTTTACTATAATGATAACCTCTCATAATAACACCTCCTACAAGGACTGTAAGTTTACCTATTTGGATATTGGTCTTTTTCGTCTATCGGGGTCCATACATCACGGAATATCCTGAATTTATCGCTGTACGCCCTGCCACTCTCAGGTGGAACATATGTACCATTAGCCTGTTTTTCCATATCATCATCATAAGCCTCTTTAACATAAGAGTTTAAGACATCTAATACCTGACTTCTCATCTGATACTTCATATACTCTAATTTTTCTTCAGGAGTAGTATCTCGTAAATGATGTAAGAATAATAAACTTGCCATATCCCTTTCTTTTGTAAGCTCACGCATAAGCGTCGGGTCTGCCGACTTGCTACAAAGTCCTTTAATTACTGTTATAGCGTCACAAAAATTTGCTAAATTAAGTAAGAATAAAGTGTTGTCTTTAAGTCTCGGACCTGAACCATCATATACTTTTGTGTAAAAAGAATCTACAACATATGGTGAAAATGCGGGGGCTAAGAGAAATTCACCATTACTTTCATATTCACCAACAGAACTAAGAGGTAATGACCCATCTCTCACCAAACATTGTACATGATAGTTTACATTGGTAAATAAGCCCTTTGTTGCATAATAGTACATATCATTCATAATTCATTTCCTCGCTTTCTTTAGATGTAATGTTTTTTCTATTAATAGAAGACCCACCAACAAAATGTTAATAGGTCTTTATTTTTTGGATTAGTACCAATATTCATGATTTCATTATTTTAATTCTCTCTTTCGCAATAAAATTTTTCCGGATACTTTATTGATTGCTTTTTTTCTTCTTCTGTATTTGCCACCAAATCACACCGCCTATTACTCCTCCTATTATTACGATAATACCTATGATAAGAATTATCGGTGAGATACCTTTCTTTTCTTCGGTATCCTCTTCTACCGCATCTTCTTCTTTTACCGTCTCAACAACCTCCGTATCATCACTTGTGGTTTTTGTATCATCATTATCCGATACTTCGGAAGTATCTCCTTTATCAAATGATGATGTGCTTTCCTTTGATGTATCAATATCTGCATCTATATAAAAGTGCTCAAACCCCGGTAATAACATTTTTTCTATTTCAGTTACGGTCTCGGCATTATATATGAATGGTTCATGGTAATTTGCCGCAGCTACCATTTGGGTACATTCATCATATGCATAACAAGCAATGATAGTCGCTCTTATTTTATAAGCAAGAAGTTCATAGTCTTTTTCAATCTTGTCGTTATGGTCAAGACGGATATAGTCATTTCTTAATGCCGGGTCAGAATATTCTGTGGCATCAAGCCCATAATAATCAATAACCTCTCCCATATCCATGCCATCTTCAAGATTTACTACAAAATCTTCATAACGGTTATCTACTTTTCCCTTATCTGTGCGAAATACTTTATTCCACGGGATTTCATCGCCATTATAAGATTTAACCTTATCTTCAAATGCTTTATAATTTACAGATGTTTTTCCGGTGGCTCTTATGGCTATGTTGATAAGAGTCTCCGGGGTTAAGGTTACATCAACCTCTTCAAAGATATTTTCAATATCTTCTTTACTTATTGCCGTGTCATTATGCTCTGCAAATTCCTGTAATGTAAGAAGTGCCTCATAGAACTCTTCGGTATCTTCTTTTACATATCCGTTTTCGGTAAGATATCTGTATACCGATACCACCTTTATATTAAGCGGGTCTTTATCTCCCTTGAAATCATCCCAACCATTACTATAACCGTTCAAACGCTCCCATATTACCAGTCTGTTTGAACCGTCATCATGGGTTTCATAATATTTCTCGGGAAGTTTCTTTTCGCCACCAAGATATTTGGCATCAAGGTCAATATCACTGCCCGCAAACATTCGCTCAATTTCTTTGAGTGATACTTCATGTATATTGGCATTATGTGTTTCTTCGATTATATCATCAATACAGAACGAACTGCTTACTCCTAAATCAACATAATCCTGATATGTCGGTAAATCGCTCTGCTGCTGTTCGGAATAATCACCGTTATTGTCCTCGCCAAATTTATAAGAGTCATTGGCTTTTGCAAAGGCGGAAAATTCGCCGTAATGGTCATTGAACATATCCTTTGATATAGCATTCATGCAATAAAGAGTTATTACATCACCCTCTTTAATGTCCCATACATCACGACCATTTTCGTCATAGTTTGCTTCATCAAACGGTGAACCGTAATTGCTTGTCAGAAAATAGTTATCATAACTCTGGGCATAGTCCTGAAAACAATATTTACCCGGCTGTACTTTTATATGATACATATAAAGATTACCTACAAGGTTCTTATAAGTATCTACTTCCTCACCTGCATAAGCGGGTTCTGTGTACATAAGCGTAAAGGTCGGGTCGTTTTCATCATACCATTCACCTTTTGGGAACTGCTCTACCGATAAGCAATCAAAAATCATGTAAAATGAATTTCTCTTCGCAAGACCGGTCTCACTCTTCGGTAAGTCATATACAAATACATTTACCGATGCTGCTCCCTCATTATGAGCACCATTTGTGTTGACGATAAGATAACCCAATTCCGGGTCCACATCATACTCGTCATAATTATACTGAGCATAAACTGCAGTATTCGGGATAATACCCAACACGGCTATAAAAGCCATTGCCATTGTTAATAATAACTTTGTGATTTTTTTCATTGTTCTTTGCCTCTTCCCGTCATTAATCTATGATAATAGCGCCAACTATTTTGTCCTACGTATGATGGACATACGACGTATTGTACAACAAATGATGTACAATTTCAATTACAAAACAAATTACTCAATTAGGAAATTTTTTATATGGGATATTACTCACGATTACGTGATTTACGAGAAGACAAAGATTTATCCATTCGTAAACTTGCCGAGTTGCTACATTTACAGCGGACAACATATCACAACTATGAAACCGGCAAGCGGGAACTACCTTTTGAACTTGCGATAACGCTATCAAAATTTTATGATGTCTCATTAGATTATATCGCTGGTCTTACAAATAAAAAATCTCCGCCAAAAAAATAATATCATAAATCAAAAAAGCCCTCACCGGAGGGCTTTTCGTGTGTTTATAATATTCTATTTCTTTAAATACATGGCGGGACGAACACCGACAACATTATGCTCGAAAGAGTCGCCGCAGGCAGCACCTGCAAGACCATTGTCACCTACAATGCATGCGTAATAATACTCTACGGCGGTGGAACGTAGCCACCAAGAAACACCACCACTCCCGATGCAGTCTGTTGTATAACCATATTCGGCATAGCAGCTATTGTAATCATGTTCTGTAATGCTATGTGTCTCTATGCCTTTATTTTTTGCATATGATGTGGAGGGTACTATAAGTGCCTGACAGTATCCGTAATAATCTTCTTCATTATATTCGTTGAATGAATAATGATTCATGATTTCATCAAGACTCAAACTAAAAATCTTGTCTTTTGTGTTCTTACCATCATCCGTGCCTAAGCGCTGATTAGCTGCATTTTTCACTTTTACAGTATTTATCTTCTTCTGCTCTTTTGCATTAAAAGCAGTATTATAAAACTTTTTATTGAGCCACTTTCTGAGTGTACAGGTTTTCCATGTAACAGCCGTCCATTCCTCATTATACGGCTGGCAATCCAAAATATATCTACTCACAACAAGAATTCCATTCTTATCTTTTCCAAGCACTTCCCACTCGATAGGCTCTTTACCATTGGATTCATCACCATCCTGCTCATAGGAACCGAACACGATGTACTGTTTACCGTCCTCTTTCACGGTCTTGTACTTCGTCTTTGCAGATACAGCAGATGCCGGAACGACAGCTACAGCCATCATCATGGCTAAACCAAGTGCTACTATTCTTTTCATATTCTTAAATTTCATTGGTGTTAACACCTCCTTTTCCGGAAAATATTATAACACCGAAAGCTCATCCGGTAAAGAACGAAAAGCATTTTTTACCAACACCATCTTGATAAATAGTACACCCCGGTACAGACTTTGATAGCTTGATATGATGATAGCCGGTCACGCTCTATCACTCGGATGCACGGTTGTGACAAACAACACAAAAGAAGTCTCAAGAGTTGACGGATTGAAAATCGTTAACTGGGTTGAATAAACTCCCAAAGTAAAAGCCCCCGTATCTCTACTACGAGGGCTTTTCGTATGTTTATGAATATTTTATTTTTTCAGGTACATTGCGGGCCGTACGTCGACAAAAATGTAAAATGTGCTGATGTAGTTGTCCGCTGTCGCATAGCCAATCCGGTCGACAATGCAAGCGCAACTACTATCGCTGCCGGGGGAGCGCAGCCACCAACAACCGCCCCCGCGGTTGATACAGTCTTTTGTATACCCATATGCCTTTAAAGTCTCCTTATAAACTTCCTCTGTGATGTCAAATGACAATCAATGTCATTAAGTTAAGCCAATAGGCAAAGAAAAACCACTTCGTATTCCGTAATCGGAAACAGCGAAGTGGTTTTTTATTTTAAGAATAGCTCTGTCACTAAAGAGTGTTGATTTCACACATGATATACAAATTATTAACCAAAGTTTGGTCTCCTCCGCTACGTATTATATCAAAAATCAACACTTTCTTGTGACAGAGCCTTAAGAATTTAACATTAACTGTTCTAACTGCTGTATTTTTTTTCTGATTTCTATTATTTTATTACTCCAATAATCGTTTTTATTTATCTGTGATAATCTTGTAGCAG
>JAEEGL012558552.1_pt1 | contig 13635 bp, 7 predicted proteins | sample 9134231 | NCBI WGS metagenome assembly JAEEGL01 (sample SAMN16246548, study PRJNA631951) | gut metagenome | biome: gut microbiome; feature: rumen; material: fiber-attached | host: Bos | place: Iran: Karaj | collected 2018-10
AAAAATAATAATTCAAATTTTAAATTATCATCTACTGAAATAGAACAAAAAAATTCTAAAAATAATAATCTATTATATAATAATACTAGCAATATACCACAAAATAAGAAATTAGCAAATAATATTAGTTTTAAAATTATTAATCATAGTAGTAAAAATTCAAATAATATAAATAAAAAGTTTGTTAAAACTCTTTATCAAAGAAAAAAAATTGGAGAAATTATAAAAGTAAATACAAATAATACATCAAATATAAAATCTAAAAATAAAAATATTTCTAATAATAAACTTTATAATTCTGAACAATTAACAAAAAATAATAACAATTTTAATAATAAAGTAAAAGAAATTGGAAAAACAAAATTATTTAATTTAAAACATATTGGAATTACAGTTAATAGTGTAAGACATTCAATAAAATTAAACAAAGAAAAAAAAGTTAATTATGAATTTGAAAATGAATTATATAAAAACAATACTGAAAATTCTCAAATAGAAAAAATTACAACTCGTTGTTTAAGTAGTAAATTAATTAATAATAAAAATAATATAATTTTAAATAATTTAAATTTTAGTTCATCAAACTCTGTTAAAGATTTAAATAAATTAGAAAAAAAAGAAAGTAATAATAAAGTTACTACAAGTTATAATAATTGTACTACTACTACTCAAAATGAAATTTTAATATCTGAAAGAGATTTAGAAGGACCTGAAATTATTCATTTTTCTCTTGTTGAATTAATACAAAAAGGAAATAAAAAAATGAATGATCTTGCAAATCAATTTGAAAATTAATAATAATTGTATATTGTAAATTGTAAAGGAAATTTATAGTTTTTTATTATAATATTAAAATAATAATTTTATTTTTTTATTATGAAAATAATATTGGAAATAAATAAATAAAATATATTATCAATATATCCTAAATTAGGTTATATGTTTAATAAATATAATAATATATGTAGGAATAATTATAATATCTATTTTTAGAAAAAAAAACTAAAATCTAAATTATTTTCATATTTAAGATTCATAATATATATACAAATAAAAAATATATATTTGTTAATTTAAGTTTTACTTAACAACCATAGACATAATTGTACATTCAGAAGTTACATTATAATACCATAATTCTTTATCATTTTTCATTTCTTTCCCTCCAAAAAATAATCTAATTTTATCATAACTACATTGAAAATTCTCACTTAAAATTTTTTTTAACTCCTCAACTTTTAAATAATTACTTTCTTTAATTTTAATTAAATTTCCTTCTCTCCAAACAAATATTTTAATATCTTCCTTTTTAGGTTTAGTCTTATTTTCATTAGGTAAATCATATAAATAAGGATCTTGAATACAATAATTAGGAATTTCATATAAAAAACCTTTTGCATCATAAGTAACATTAATACAATCTTTATAAGGAATAATATCATTTGCTTCTAAAAATGCTTTTATATCACTATCATCTGTTTCTTTATTTTCACATATTTCTCTTAAAAAATTCCAAGTATCAGAATTTCCTTCAATTCTAGTTTGCCAAAATTCATTTCTTCTTTTTATTAATTCTGATTCTGGAATATTTGAAATATATGCTTTTATTCTTTTTATTCCTGATCCTATATATGTGTCATTATCTACTTCTGGAAAATTAAATGATGGATTTATTTTTGATTGAAGATAAGGTTCAAAATCTCTTTCTCTTGAATTACGTATTCTTTGTTGATGCCTATTACTTGTATTTGATGAAGATATTGATTCTTTATCATTACCTGTAGTACATCCCATTTTTTTTATGTTTTTTTTAATTATTTAATATTATGTTTTAATTTTTTCTATATATAAATATTTAAATAATCATTTATATTTATCAATTTAACATAAATACAAAATTTTTTTGTATATTTATTATGACATATTTATATTAATAAGATTAATTATTAGTATTTATAAAATCCTGTAAATATAATATAAATTTTTTTCCAATAAGAAATTAATTTATTCTTATTTATAAAATTTATAACTACTTTGACACCTATATTCTTTAATTAAAAGCAATATATAATTCAAAATTACAATTAATTTTTTTAATTAATTCCTAATTTTTGAAGAATTTTAATCTTAGATGAATTAATTGTCTTTTTTATTTCTTCTTCCCAATTTTCATTTAAAACTGATATTATATTTAAATTTTTAAAATATGTATAATTATTAATTTTTCTTTTTATAATCTTTGAACTATTAAGTAATGAATTTTTGAATAAATTTATTTCTTCTTCTTTAAAAGATGAATCATATAAATCATGAGGAATAAGAAATATAATATTTTTAAAAAAGCATGAATATTTTTTAATTTCATGATTATTATGAAGATAGAAATTACTATTCATTTTTAATAAATAATATTATTAAATTAAATAATTAAAATCAATATTTTTGCAAGAGTAAAAATATTCATAATTTTATATTATATATTTTTAATAATTATCTATATTTTAATAGTGATAATATTATCTAATATATAAAAAATATATTAAATTTCTTTCCAATTAATTCTTTATTATATAATAATATTTAAATAAAAAATATAAGGAAATTTAAACAAAAAAAATGGATGAAGGAATTTCAAATCTTTCTAAAGAATTTATAAACGCAGTAAATGCCTTATTTCATGGTAAAAATAAAGAAATTCAAATGAAAGCAAATCAATTTATATATGAATTTGATAAAAGGCAAGAAAGTTGGGAAGTTTCATATCAAATTCTTTCAACTGACAATTTATCTGACGAAGTATATTTTAATGCAATTCAAATATTAAAAAATAAAATAAAATATGATTTTGGAAATTATTCTGAAAATAGAGAAATAATAATTAAATTAATATCTTTTTTGATAGAAAAAATTGATAAATTTAAGAATTTAAAACATTATATATTAATAAATTATTGTCAATGTTTTTCAATGACAATGTTATTTTCTGGAAGTGATTTTACAATATTAATGAAAAAATGTGTTGAAAAATTAAATAATAATGATAATATAATTGATACAATGTCATTATTATTAATTTTTAATTATTTGGCAGATGTATATTTTGATAATACTATTGTAATTGATGAACATAAAAGAAATGAATTTAACTTAAATTTAAATATTATTGCTAATGATGTTATACGATTTTTAAATAATCTAACTAAAAATATTAAACAAGGAAAAATAAAGGATGAAGGAGTTTTAAAAGTGTTAAATTCTGATCTTTTAGAAACTTTTTCAAATTGGTTAATTTTAAGATTAAATGATGAGATTATTCAAAAATTAAATAATGAATATATTGATATTGTAAATTTCGTTTTTGAAATTAATGAAACAAATATTCAAAAACATACTGATTGTATTTGTAATTTATTAGAAATTTCTTTAGATGAACCTGAAACTCAAAATTTAGGAAAAATATTTTTTTCTAAAATTATGAATTTTAAAGAAATATTTTATAAAAATATTAATTTATTAGATTCTGAACAAAGTTCATTTTATGTTGAAATTTTTATAAAATTTATTCAAAATAATTTAATGGAAATATTAAATGAAGGTAGATTTGATTTGATTCAATTAGTTGTTGATTTAACTAAAATTTGTCCTTCAAATCAAATAGATTTAATATGTGATTTTTTTAATATTTTTGATCAATTTTTATATGAAAAACAAGTAACTCCAGAAAATATTATGATACAATTTAAACAAACATTTATACAATTAATTAAAAATATGATTAATTTAATGACATTTCCATATGATATCTTTAAATTATTGAATGAAAATAAAACAAAGAAACTAAAACAGTATGATGATTATATTAATATAAAAGATTATAGATACTCAATAAAAATTTTTTTAACAAATTTTACAAGAAGTTATACTTTTAATTTTGTATATATAAATGTAATATTTCCTGAATTTAAAAAAACTGTAGAAAGAATTAAGGAAAATCCAAATAATTTAAATCATTGGTCAAAATTTGAATCAATATTATGTGCTTTAAGTTCAATTGTAGAATTGGTAAAAGAAAAGGAGTTAAATTCATTAAATGTAATATTTAATACAATTTTAGATGTTCCTAAAGAATATATTCAAATTACAAGAACAGTGACATATATTATTGATCAAATAGATCATATATTAGGAACAAATGAAAATTTATTAAAAAGATTATTCAAATATTTAATTGATGGATTAAGTAATGAATTAACTTTAAAATATTGTTCAATAAGTGCAAATAATTTATTAAGTAAAAATAAAGAAATTCTATCACAAAATAAAAACGATTTAATTCAATTGTATAATGAATCAATAAAAAATAATGTTTTAGATAATGATAAATATTTAGCAATATTTAATGGATTAATAGAAGTTATTTGTTATGGAAATGAAAATGAACAAGATATTGAAAAAAATTTAATAAATATCTTTCAACAATGGGTTATATTTTTAATAGAAGCAAAAAATAAAGCAATGAATCCAAATTCTGAATTATCAGCAAAAGAAATAGAAAAATTAATAGAATTATTAGTAATATTAAAAAATATATCAAGAGCATCTTTTGAAGGTTTATCAGGAAAGAATTTAAATATAATGCAAAAAATTTTTAATGAAATTTGGATTCATTTAAAAACTTTACTTATTAAATTTTCAACTAATAATGATTTAGTAGAAGAAATAATTCAATTAATAAAATATTATATGAGAGGACTTAAAGAAAATTTTATACCTTTTATTGAAGAATATTTATATTGTTTAATAGAAGGATATAAAATTTCACCAATTTCTTCTTATTTATATGGTTTTGAAGTTTTAATTACAGTATATGGTAATTTTAATGATGAAAAAATAAAAAATATGATTAATTTAATGTTTAATGAATTATGTAAAATAACTTTTGCAAATTATATAAGAAATTCAAATGATTTACTGACTAATATTCAATTAGGAGAAGATTTTTTTGGATTAATGTATCGAATTTTAAAAGTTTCACCTATTTTTTTAATTGATAGTGAAATGTTAAATAAAATTTTAACCATTTCATTAGAAAGTTTATCTATTGACCAAATTCAAATTTCCAAAAATATAATTATATTAATTAATAATTTAATTGACTGTACTTTTAGTAATATTTTTAATGATATGAAAAAAGACAATCAAGAAAAATATAATTTTTATTTCAATAAAATTCAAAATACAATTCAAGAATTTATTTCACCTTTAATTAAAGAAATTTTAAATGTTTTTCTTTTGGCACCTCCTAATATAATTTATGAAAATATTAAAGATTTAGTCATGAATTTAGTAAGTAGACAACAAAATTTCTGTGTAATATATTTTACTGAACATTTAACAAATTTCCCTAATGATGTTTTAACAAATAAAGAAAAAGAAAATTTTATAAATTTAATTCAAAATTTTAAACTAGAAGAAAAACGTTTTGAAGATTATTTAGAAATTTTATATAGAAGATGTCAAAATAAGCAAAGAAGAGGAATTGGAAATAAAAAAAATAATTAAATTTACTGAAATCCTATTTATTTAATGATAAATAAATTATTAACTTATATTATAAACCATTACATTTAAATAAAATTTACTATTCTAATTATTATCAATTTTTTCTGTTCCAATAGCCAAAACTTCATTATATTCACCATTAAATTTTTTTTTATGATTCCTAAATATTATAAATAATATTCCTAAAATTAAGAGACCAAAAACAATACAAATTATTATTGTAACGAGATTTGAATTATTTGATTTGTTATTATTTGAATCAGTTAAATTAGTTCCAATAGTAATATCTCCAATTTTATTAATTAAACATTTTTTATCTGAACTATTGTATTGTTTTATTTCAAATTCACTTGAATTTATATTTAAAAGGTAACAATATATAAAATCTTTATTTGATGTATTATATTCTAATTTTAATGATGATTTTTCAGATAATTCTTTATTATATATTATTTCATTTAAATTTTTATCTAATAATTTTATTTGTAAAACATTTAATGAAACATTTTTTGTATCATATTTGAAATATGGAAAAGATTCATTCTTATAAAATATAATTAAAATATTCTCAGCATTTGTTTCATTAAATAAACTATCCAAATTATAAGTTATTAAATAATGAATATCATTTGATTTATATGAATAAGTTTCATTTTTATTTTCATCTTTTTTAATTAAATTGAATTGAAAATTATCATGAGAAAAACTTTCATCATAAATAGATTTATATTTATAATAATTAATAATATTTTTTTTTAAATTATCATTAATTTTTCCTAATTCATCAGATTTTATAATAAAATTATATTTATTAAACGATTTAAAGCATGAAAAATTCTTTGCAATTCCATATTTAACAATATCAAATAAATTTCCAAAAATACCTAAAGAAAATATCATATTATTATAAGATATATAGTTTATTAAAATATCAATATTAGAAATAATTTTATTAAATTGTTCCAATAAAATAACATCTGGATTATTTGTTAATTCAAAACCTAATTCAGGACTAAAAGTGCTTGAATTATAATTTTCATTTATTTTTGTAAATCTTTTTTTTTTTAATTCAAAACATTTATCATAACTAGGATAATTTGAACAATTAACTATTGATAAGATTCTTGCAAGATTTATATTATTAATATTACTTTTTTCCATTTCAGAATTTATATAAATTTCTTGGTCAGTTAAATTTAATTTTAAAAATAAATTAAAGTTTTCATCATTTATTATCTTTAATGAATGTCTTTTTGAATGAATAGTATTATATTTATCTTTTGTATCATCTTTATCAGGTAAAATAATTGTTTGATTTGTATGAACAAATGTTTTTATAATGAATGGTCCTCCTCTTATATTTTCATTCCATTTATCAAAACATAATGTACTTAATTTATATATTTGATTATCAAATGATTGAATATTAAAATATAATGAAATAGAAGTTGTGTCTTCCTTAATTATTATTTTTTCATTATCTTTACTTAAATCAAAAGAATCAAATAAATTTATTTCATCTCTATTTGAAATTGTAAAATAGCATTTAATATCATTTTTCCCTTTATTATATGCAGAAATACTAATTTTATTTGATTTTATTTCAGACATTTTAAATGATATTATATCTTCATTAAGTATATAATCTATTTTTGAATTTATTCTATTTGTTGATTTAATTATCATATTTTCTAAACCTAAATTATTAAAAATTTTTTCAGTTGTATTTATTTTATTATAAAATTCATTAAATAATTTAACAATATCATAATTTTCATCAAATTCACTTTTACATTGAGGATGAATATATGTACAAATTTCTACTATTTTATTTTGAGGATCAATTATTTCATTTCTATGAATATTTTCACAACTTAAACAACCTTGTTTTTCATAATTATAATTCCCTTTAAATAAATCATTTTTTATCATATTATCACATAAATTAATAGATAAATCAGTAAATTTTTTTACATTATTCCATTGTTCAAATTCAATTGTAAAACATTGAACATTATTTTTTTTTTTTGATTCATTTTTGTAATTACTTAAATCTATTGAAATATATTTTGAATAATCACCTACTCCCATATTATCAATATAACATGTAAAATGATATTCTTCATTTTTATATAAATTATCAAATTTAATAGTTAAAGGTGTTTTTTCTGAAAAAAAAGATTTACTTTGTCTATCTGATGATTTATATGATCTTGCTGAACATAATATATAAAATGAATTAATATCTGTTTTTGAAATTGTTATTAACTCATTATTTCTTTTTACTTTTGATTGTAATTCTCTTATATCAAAAACATTTTTTTCTAAATCATTATATTCAAATATGTCATTTAAAATATTAAAACAATTTGTTAAATTACTATCTTTAAATTTAACTTTATATACATGATTTGTTATATTTGGATTATAAATCCAATTATAATATATATAATTATTTTTTACATAATATTCTTTTACATATGAACCAATATCAAGTGGATTATTATTTTCAAAAACTAAATCTAATTTATCTATATTATCATTATCAAGATTTAATGTAATCATATCATATGAATTATTTAAAAGTTTTTTACGATAATTTAATTCAATATTATTTTTAACTTTTGTAAATGATACAATTAAAACATTTAATGAAATATTTGTTTCAGATAAAATTAAAGGAACTGTATAATTTGTATCTATTTTTATATCATTTGAGCATTGAATTCCAATATGAAACTTATATTCTAATGATTTAAATGTATCTATTATTATTTCCTCTTCTTTCATTAAAATATAATTGTTATGATCATTTAAAGTTAAATTTGCAGTTGCTCTTTCTTCATATACATTATCTGGAGTTAAATATAAGATTATTTCATAATATATTCCTTTATTAATTCTAAATATTTCTTCACCTGAAGTTGATTTAAATTTTCCTATCCATTTTGATGAAATAAATGATTTTATAAAAAAGAATAAAATGAAAAATACTTTCATTATATTTAAATAATATATGTATTTATTCTTTAATTTAAATAAATATATTAATATTCTTTATTATAAAATATTTTTTTCCTTTAATAAATTAAATTAATATATTTTAAAAAAACTAAATTTACAAAATAATAAATTATTTTTCTAACAAATTTTGATCTTCTTCAATTTTAATAATTAATTTTTTATATTCATCAATAATTTCTTGTTCATTTATTTCTTCAACATATTTTATTTCATCTAATTTAAATTGTGATAAAACACATTCAGCCATTTTAACATGAAAATCAGAGAAATTATTAATAAGTTCATCAGATAATTTTTTAAGAATTTTTCTATGTCTTAAACTATTTAAATTTTTTATTCTTTCATATTCACTAATTAAACTATTTAAATAAAATGCATATATATCTTTATCAAAAATAACATTTTTTGTTTCTTTAGGTAACATTTTAGGAAAAATATATTCTTTATTTTGTAATATTTCAGGATTATTAAGTATATTTTTATCTTCAATTCCCCAATAAGAAACATCACTATTTTGAAATAAAGAATTTTTTCTATAATTTAAATATTCACAATTTTTATAAAAAATCCTTTTATAATTATCAACTTTATTAACTAATTCTTCCATTGAATGAAATTCATTTTTAATATATCTAAAATATTCTCTAATTTGAATATTTAAAATAGATATTGTTTTTTTTTCCATTTCATACCAATCATTCATTAATTTACTAAATGCATAATAAACATCAATTACATTTTCATTATCATTTAATTTATTACTAACATTACCTATTTCATTCCAAATATTAGAAATGTTTTTCATTTGTTCACTTACAATATTTATACTTTCAATTAAATTTTTATAACTTTTTGTAATTTGTGATAAATTAACTTGATTCATTAAACAACTTTCTCTTATATTATTTAAATATCCTTCTTTATCATTTGTAATATAAATATCCCCATTACCTGATATTGTTTTATGTTCATATAAATGTTGAGGTGATTTTAATTTATTATATTCATTTTTTTTATCATTAAATTCATTTTCATTTTGAATTGAAATAAAATCATAAAATATTTTACTATTTCTTAATAAAGGATGTATTGATATTCCTTTTAAAAATTTTTCTAATGAACGAAGTCTCTTATTTATAAATTCTTCATTAAATCTTGAACTAAAATTTTTTTTTGGCATAGGTGGAATTGTTACATTTGGGTAAATTATACATAAAATATTTCTTAACCATTCAAAATCACTATATCTTTTTCTAACTTTTATATCAAATGGTATTGTTTCTATTAAATAAGTGACATAGTTTCTTGAAAAAAAACCACCATCTACTACTTGAGGTTCTAATAAATTTATTTTTATATTTTTTAATTCAGATATTATTGTTCTTTCATTTTTTTTACATATACATTTTTGTATTGGAGGATTTATTTTTTTTTCTTTTTCTTCTGGTTTGTTTACTTTTGATATTGTATTTGATTCATTTTCTATTTTTTCTGTTTTTTCTATTTTTTCTTCTTCAGTTTTGTTTTCATTTATTTTTTGTTCTACTATTTTATTTATTTCATTATTTTGAATATTTTGGTTTTTATTATCATTAATATTTTCAATATTTTTAATTTCATTATTATCTTTTTCATTTATATTTTTAATTTCATTTTCTTCTTTTATATTATTAATATCTTTATTATCATTTTGTTCAATTGAATTTATATTTTCTTGAGTATTTATTTGATGTTTAGAAATAAATTCTTCAACAACATTTTTTAAATCATTAAAATCCCAATTATTCAAATCAATTTCATTTTCTCCTTTTTTTCCTTTTAAATACTCCATAAACTGTTCTCCATTATATCCTTTTTCTAAAATATTATTCCTTAAATACAATTGTTTTTCTTCAATATTTTCCATAAATAAATTAGAAAAATTAAATTATAATTTGAAAATTAAATATAATAAAAAAAATATTTAAATTAAAGATAAAAAATATAAGATATATTAATTTTATAATTTATTTTTTTTTAGTTTTTCTTTTTAAAAAATAATAAATAAATAATTTAATTTATTCACTCTAATTTTATTTTTTTTAATTATCTAATCTATTAGTTTGCATCAACTGTAATAAAACTTCTTTTAATGAATGATACAATCTTTCAGTTTTGGAAATAATTTCTAATAAATTATCAGGATTAGTTTTAATAAGAATTCCAGTTAATCTTGAGCAAATAGTAGTATCATCATATTTACCATTAGTAATATTTAAATTATATTCAGGAATAAATTTCATTAAGAAATAAAATAAAGTTTCCCCAAGAGCTTCAGTCATATCATCAGGATTTTCAATTTTTAATTTTTCTTTAACTTGTTCAACTAAATGTTCCCCTTCAACAGTAATTTTTTTATTTTCAAAATTCCCACTAATAACATTTTTATTACTAAACATATTATTATTCATATTATTATTCATATTATTATTATTATTAGTATTCATAAAATTTTGAATATTATTATTATTAACATTCATATTATTATTATTCATATCAAATCTATTTTGAGGAATATTTACAAATCTATTTCCACCTCTTCCTCTATTATTTCCTTTATTATGTCCTCTATTAATATTATTATAATTTCTATTTCCACCAAATCCTTCCATATTATGTCTAATCATTTCAAATTGTTTTTTTTCTCCTTTATTATAATCATAATTCTCAATTATTAATTTCATTTTAATTCCATTATATTCACTTTCTTTTTCATTTAATTCTTCTTTTGCTTTTTGGGCACATTCTTCCTTTTTAAATAAAACAAATCCATATCCTTTACTTTCATATATAAATTCTTTATCAATTATCTCACCTTTTTCATTTTTTTTATCTTTCATTACACCCATTGTTGCAACTCTTGCTGATGTAATTTCTCCATATTTTTTAAACATATCTAATAAATCTTTTTCATTTATTTCTTTAGGTAAATTTTTAACTACTAAATTACATCCTTGGAATTTATTTTTCATATTTTCTTGTTTTTGTTTTTTTACTAATTCAATAATATTATTATCAATTGGAGTTAAAGTAATATCAAAATTTTTATTTAATTTATTTAAAGCACTTTCTGCTTCTTCTTTCTTTGCAAAAATAACAATTCCATTTTTCTTTTTTTCTAAAGTATTCTCAATATAAATACCACAAAATCTCATTTCTCCATAAATTTCAAATACATTTCCTAATGTAGTTTCATTATCACTTTCTGATAAATTTCTAATTAATAACATTGGAACTTCTGTATTATTTTCAAGTCTTTTTTCTTTTGGTTCAAACATTGAAACAATTAAATTTTTTCCTTTAAATTCTTTTTGATTTAAATTCTCAATTGCATTTTTTGCACTTTGTTCTTTTTCAAAATTTACATATCCATAACCTAAATTTTCTCCATTTTTACCTTTTTTTAAATTAATTGATATTATATTTCCATATTCAGAAAATAAATCATATAATTCTTTATTTGTTATATCTGTTGATAAATTTTTAACAAATAAATTTGAACTCGTTTTTGTTTTATCAGTTTGATCATTTGATTTAAATGGTTCTGCTTTTATTATTTGATCTTTAAATGATTTCATATTTAAAACTTTTAATGCATTCATTGCTTCTAAATTATTTTTAAATTTTACATATGCAAATGATTTGTTATCTTTTCCTTTTCTTACAAAAATGTAATCTATGTTAAAGTTTCCTTGGGATAAGATAAATTTGTTTAATTCATATTGATCACAATTTGGAGGTAATTCTCCTATATATATTACTTGTTTTGTATTCATTGGCTTTTCTTTTTTTGGTTTTGCCTTTTGTGAGGGATTTTTATCTGTGTCTTCATAGTAGTAATGCATTTTTTTTTAATATGTTTTAAATATAATTTATTATTTAATTTTTTATATATTGATTATGAATTCTAATTTAAATTCTTTTTAAAAATTATAATAATATTTATATTATTTTAAAAATTGAAAATAAAAAAAATAAAGAATAAGATAAAAAATTCTTTTATAAAAAAAATTAGAATAATTAATAATATTAAAAATATAAAATTAAACTATAACAAAAAGAAAAACTTATTATTGGTAATATTAATAATTAGAATCATACACAAACAATATTAAAATCTAATAGAAGAATGAATATTATTATAGGATTTGATTATATTTAGATTATCAAATTGAGCAAATATTTTCCTTCCATATTGTATTTTTCTTGTTCATTATTATCATCATTTCCATATCTTAAATTAAAAATATCTTTTATATCAAGAGAATTAATTACTCATTTTTGTTTATAGTTTTAAATTTATATATTTATATTCTCTTTTTTATAATAACAATTAATTTTATTTTTACTTTTAAAAAAAAAATATTTTTCATCTTTTCTTTCTAAATAAATAAATAATTTAAAAAATAAAAAAATAAAAAATAAAAATTTATTATAACTTCCAAAATAAAACACATGATAATACATTATATATTTCTGAAATCTACTTTAATAATTACATAAATAAATTTTTTTTTACTTCCTTCCTAAAATTTTATCAAATTGTGGATTAGATCTATCTAAAGAAGTTAAATCAACAAATTGTCCATATTGAGCAAATGAATTATTAAAATTCATAATATTAACTTTATCAGGATTCTCATCACTACTATTCCAACTTTCATCATCATCACTAAATTCATTATCATATTCCGAATTATCTTCATTATCCCCTTCACCAATCTCACTATCACTACTATAAACTTGTCTATTATTATCCTCATCATCATCACTTAAAATATCATTAAATTTCTCATTTTCCATTTGTTCATTCTTTAAATTTTCAATTAAATTCATTTTTGCAATTTCAACCTCATTCATTTTAACATTAAAATTATCTTCCATTTTTAACCAAGGATGATTTAATAATTCTCTAGCAGAAGCTCTTTTCTCAGGTAAATATTCTAACATAGGCATGAGAAAATCACTTAAAGCTTGAGCTTCTTTTTCTTTAAAATGATATTTCATCAT
>JAEEGL012809092.1_pt1 | contig 13635 bp, 8 predicted proteins | sample 9134231 | NCBI WGS metagenome assembly JAEEGL01 (sample SAMN16246548, study PRJNA631951) | gut metagenome | biome: gut microbiome; feature: rumen; material: fiber-attached | host: Bos | place: Iran: Karaj | collected 2018-10
AGCGCCGAAGAGCACGCCGTCGCACTCGCCTCAGGACTCGCGAAGGGCGGCGCAAAGCCCGTGTACAGCACGCACGGTACATTCATCCAGCGCACCTACGACCAGCTTTCGCAGGACCTCTGCGCGAACAACAACCCGGCGACGATTCTCGTCACCATGTCGGGTGCGGACGGCATGAACGATACCACGCACCTCTGCATTTTCGACATCGCGATGATGAGCAACATCCCGAACCTGGTTTACCTATGCCCGACTTGCGTAGAAGAAGCCATTGCCATGATGGATTACGCGATTGATCAGACGGAACACCCGATGGCCATCCGCATCCCGAACGGGGTCGTGCATAGGAATGTCGCGTTCGACAAGGATTACTCCAAGCTGAATACATATAAAGTAGACAAGCGCGGAAGCAAGGTTGCACTGATTGGTCTCGGCAGCTACTATGCCCTCGCCGAAGAAGCAGCTGCAGAACTTGCAAAATCTAGAATCGAAGCAACCATCATCAACCCGCGTTTTGCAACGGGCATCGACGCCGAAGTGCTCACGGGATTGCTCGCCGACCATCAGGTTGTCGTGACGCTCGAAAACGGCGTGATCGACGGCGGTTTTGGCGAAAAGATTGCCCGTTTCTACGGCGCCAGCGACATGAAGGTACTCGTGAAGGGCCTCAAGAAGGAATTCTACGACAAGGTACCCTACGGCGAACTCATGGAAAGGAACCGCCTCACGCCCAAGCAGATTGCTGAAGATGTGAAGCGCCACTTCATATCTCCGTAAAAAAGTGGCCAAATTTCGCAAATTTTGGCATTCCTCTGAAAAAATGTCCATTCTGGCTAGTTATTCGTCCAAAAAAGTGTCGAATTAATCGATTCATTCGTCCGAAAAAATGTATATTTAAGGTATGGAACGACTGCTTTACAGAGATTTGTTGGTGTGGAAGGCCTCTAAACACCGAAAACCGCTTATCTTGAACGGGGCGCGTCAGGTTGGAAAAACCTGGCTTCTCAAGGAATTTGGACAGCGTGAATACGAATCTGTCGCCTATATCAACTGTGAAAAAGCAGTAAATCTAGATGATGTTTTTGAAAATTTTGACACCAAGCGCCTGGTGCGTTCACTTTCGGCGCTTTCTGGAGTGGACATTCGGCCCGAAAAAACTCTGATTATATTGGACGAAATCCAGGAGTTTCCTAGAGCGCTGACAAGCCTCAAGTATTTTTGTGAAGATGCTCCTGAATATCACGTTGTCGTTGCCGGTTCCTTGCTCGGAATCGCACTCCATGCGGGGGTATCTTTCCCTGTAGGCAAGGTGGATTTTTTAAGGCTCTACCCCCTAACATTTGAAGAGTTCCTGCTAGCGAGCAAAAAGGAAATCGCTGTAGAAGTTCTGAACAAAAAGGACTGGGAGACGCTTAAATCGCTTTCGACGATGTTCGTGGAACTTTTGCGCCAGTATTACTATGTGGGCGGGATGCCTGCTGTTGTGTCAGCATTCCTTGAAGGGAGTGGCCCCGCTGAGATTCGTAAATTGCAAAAGCAAATTCTTGCTGATTACGAGAATGATTTTTCAAAACACTCTCCTCCGCACGAACACGCGAGAATCAAAATGATTTGGGATTCCATTCCGCGCCAGTTGTCGAAAGAGAACAAGAAATTTCTATATAGCGAATTGAAAAAAGGCGAACGAGCATCCAAATATGAACTAGCATTGCAATGGCTTTTAGATGCGGGCCTCGTGTACAAAATCCAGCGTGTAAACAAAGTGCAAATGCCTCTCCGCTTTTACGAAGAACCAACCATTTATAAACTATTCATGCTAGATGTTGGGTTATTGGGAGCACAAATGGATGTGAGTGCCGAAAAGGTGCTTATCGGAGAAAAAATCTTTTCGGAGTATAGCGGCGCCTTTGCCGAGGAATACGTCTTGACTCAGCTTATGGCAATGGAGAAATTTGTTCGTTATTACTCTACAAACGATTCCCAAGTGGAACTGGATTTTGTTGTGCAGACAAATGACCGCGTCATTCCTGTTGAAGTCAAGGCCGAAGAAAACGTTCGTTCAAAATCGCTGAGAACCTTTATTGAACGCAATAGTGATTTAGTGGGACTCCGCTTCTCAATGAAACCCTACATAAACCAGCAATGGATGGAGAATGTTCCGCTATTTGCCGTGCAGGGATATTTTAAGGATAATTAGGAATATCGCAAAACTCCCCAAGCGCGGGGCCGGGGAGAGAAGTGTCATCTAATTTTTTTTCATCTTACTTAGATCTCTTCGAATTCTCGCTAATGTCGCCATATCAGGTTTAAAATGTGAGGGACTTGCTTTTTTATTAGCATATCCCATACCTGACAAGGTTTGATTCGATTCTTTTTTTGGCAAATATTCTTCTAATTCATCGTAATTTTTCTGATAGTAGTCGGTTACTATTTTAGATAATTTTTCTTCAAGCGCAAATTTCCTATCGAATTTTTTCACAGAAGAATTAAATTGTCGAATATCGATTCGTATATCATAACTATTAATATCACTAATGAAAATGAGCGCTAAAAAGCGAATGTTTCTTTTGTGTTGTTTAAGTTTAGTATCGGCAAAATCATAAAATGTTTTTTCTTTGAATTGACTATTGAAAAAGATGCTAAAATCGCTTCGTTTGCTGACTAATGCGCCATAGGAGGGATTGTTTTGATGCTCTATAGTTGCAACACCTTTTTCTGGCTGTCCTTTTTTATGTGTTTGTATTAATTTATAACCAGAGAAAGTGTTGATTATTCCTTCACTAACTTTATCTATTGGCTTATTGGGATCAAAAAATTCATTATTCATATCATTTTTGATAAAGTCAAATCGGTCAAGCATTAAAAATTCGAATTCTTCTGTTTCAGTCTTTTTCGCTTTGGACTTTTTATTCATAAAGTTTTTCCCATCCAAAGTGACTTCCAATGTATCATTGACTGTTTCTTTAATGAATCTGTTTTTTAAGAGATAATGAAATTGAATATTGACAAAGCAATCCTCTTCTATTCCAAGAAAATTGAATATTTCGGAGTATGTATTAATCCCACTATCAATTAATTCTAGGAGAATGTGACTAAATCTATCGACTTCAACATCTTTTTCTACAATGACATTCTGTTTACATTCCCAAAAAGGTAAGTCAATCTCAAGAATTTCAGCAAGAAAAAAGTTTTCAGTTCGATGATCACCTTTATGAATACGCCATGTGTTTTGTTTTACGCTGTCATTCATTGAAAATTTCCTCCATACTATTGAAGACAAGTCCTTCCTTTTGGAGCTCTTCGACAATTTGTTTTAATTTAAATTCAGTAAAATTCTCCGATTTCGTAAATACAGCCCTATTTAACAGATAATCACTATCGCCTATAATAAATAGCAGCCGCTTTGCACGAGAAAACGCCACATTGATGCGCCTATAATCGGCTAGAAAACCAATATTGTCATGCCCATGACTACTGCGCACTATGTCATAGATGATAATATCTCTTTCGGCACCCTGGAATTTATCAACGGTATTTATTTGCACCAAAGGTTCATTGTCTTTGATAAAATTACCATATGCTTTAGCATCAACTTGTTTTTTCAAAAGTTCTACTTGACCTCGATAGCCAGCAATTACTCCAATATCAAATGGGTTATCGCTAGAAGCATTATGTGGGTAAAGACTGTTCAACTTTGAGAGCAGTTCCTTAATTGTGTCAACATTACACTGATTTTGCCTATTGAACTTGTCACCATTATCATAGTGGTTCTCCCTATTCGATGTATTTAAAAAGACAATAGAGGTTTCTTTTTTCAAGTTCAATTTATGAGATTTTTTTTCATCATAACCTTCAATATCAGGATTCTTTAATTTACCATCATAAAAATACTTGGATATCAATGAACCTATTTGCTTAGGCATTCGATATTGAATATCCAGCATCTTGACATATCGTTTATTATTTGACGATTCAAATCCCCTTTTTATTTTTTCAAACAGCGATTCACCATATGTTTTTTCAATATCAAGTCCATCATCTTCAACTTGTTCTTTGATATCTTTTTTAACAGCATCATCTCGTGTAATAACTGGGGGTAATTGTTTGTCATCGCCAATCAGAATGATGTTTCTTCCCATGCTTATAGGAACTAAGGATTCTGCAGGCGTCGCCTTGCTTGACTCATCCATAATGACATAGTCAAAATTGAAATTTACTCTACTATATCTACTGCTAGCAATATGAATACAGGTAGCCCCGAGAATATTCATTTTCAAAAGCATTGCCGTTAAAAAATTTATCTCCTCGCTACCATTGTTGAGCATGGACACATTTCTATCGGAGTCGTAATTTACAGAAGAATTGCCGATAAACGCAATCCAGTCTTTTTGAACCTTCTTTAGCTTAAAGTATTTCTCTCCAAATGTATCCTTAAAAATAGTTTCAACAGCAGTAAGATCCTCTGCATTTTCAAACAACTGTTTTAAGTAATCATTGCCCTTTGCTAGAGCCTTTTTAAATAACTTGATGTCATTTTTACTTTGGGCCTCTTCAAAGGCTTTGAAAACTTCATACAAGTTTCTATTTCCTTCTTGCGAAGGGAATTTTTCTTCCATATATTTTTTTGACTTCCGCTCTGTTTCGCTAACCCAGCTTTTCAATTTTTCTTCATAGCAATGTGACTTCATACTTTCAGAGACATTGTCATTTTCAAGAGCATTGTCACTTGCCAAACGGATAAAACGAATCTCCGTTTCGCCAACTAATTTTTCAAGCACATTATCTACGGCCAAATTAGATTGCGATGTCAACAAAATTTTTGCATTTGGGTTTTCATCCACAATTTGCCGTATGGTTTCTACTATAACAGTCGTTTTACCGGTTCCTGGAGGCCCCTGAATTATGTATATTGGTTTGTAATTAATGGCTTCCAAGACCGCTTCAAGCTGAGAATCGTCTTTTGCAATATTTGAATTGAACAGCTTGCCTTTGAATCCGTCATAATCCAAATCATGAACATTACATTTTATGGATTCTTCTGGAGTAGCTATTATATCTCCTAATTCCTTATTAGCTATGCTGGATTTGATAAACTTTTGACATGCTTCCACCTGTTTCTTGTATTGACTTGTTTCTTGTCTAATATCCTCAGACAGAATCCCTTGCTGTGGTATTTCCTGTTTGGTACAAACAGGATCCTGAATAGTTATAGTTTTAGAATCTGAACGCCAATCCCCAATTCTACCAACAATTTGATCTCCAACGAAAAGAATCTTCTTTTCGTTTTTCATATTCTTTATTTTGACCCAACTAATTTTAGGTGAATTTTCTTGTTCGTCATCTAAATAGAAAAATAACTTTGACCCATCCTTTCCTTCTTCCACGTTTTTATATGGAATTTTAAAGGCGCGCATTTCAATAAATTTCTTTTCTGTCTCGGGCAATTTTTGCCATACCTCAAGTTCATTATGCTTTTGGCGAGACAATTTTGCAAGTTTATTTTTTTCCTGATATTTTTCCCATAAAAAATCTATCCAATAATCAGATGTATTTGCGTCATACTCAACATGAGCTTCTAACAAAAACGCATCTTCATCTTGAATAATGGCATTGTTACAATTATTTCTGCAGTTAGTATAAGGAATAAAGAGATAGCCATCGTCATCTACAAAGAATCTTCCCGTCCATTCATTGGTTGTAAATCGTCCTGTAACTTGATCACGTTCGGATAATTCTGGATCAACCACCATCCATGTATTTTCGTTCATTGACGATATGACTTCATCAATATCATCTTCATATTCTGGTTGTGTTATTACAGCCAACGAGGGTAATTGAAACCTCTTTATCGGCGTCAATTTTTGTAACAAATCTATTAATTCGTAATATTTGGAAAACCTCTTCTTTCTGTCGGGATCAAGGGTCTTTTTGATAAGCTCATCTAGTACCGGCTTTTCACTTTCGATATCGCTATAGTTGTCTCGCAAAAAGGCCTCAAAGGTCTTGACTAAAGAAAACATGTCATCTTGATGATTCGGCGGTAATTGAGAATCGCCTTTATTATGCTTTAAGGCTTGCGGAGACAAATAATCTTCGTCTAGCACTTTTTCATGTAGGAAAATTTCATAAAGTTTTGGGAAAAGAAGTTTTGCCTCATTTTCTTCATTTACTAGTACGAACTTGGGAGATATGATAAACCCCTGATTATTTCCATTCTTCTTAAAATAGTCCAGCCCCTTTGCAATATTTGTAATGGCAGGAATATCAATATTGTTTGAAGAATCCTTTAAATAATCATCTGAAAAATGTTCATACACGATGTAATAAAAATTTTCGTCCGCATTATAGCTGACATCAATTGTTTTTACGAATCCCTGAACATCACAACCTATTAAAGGCTTGATTTCATTTTCAATCTGTCGATTGAGTGCGCGTCTATTTTCGATGGTTTCCTGTAAAACCAAAATATCGAATACATCTCCTGCAGCATCTTCACAATTTTCATAGAAGTGAAGATGCTCGCTGAATGTTTTTGGCTCAGAAGTGACTGTATATTTACCAATAGTATCCAATATTTGCATAAATACCTTTGATTTAGCAATTTAAAGTTTAATAGGCCTAACAAAAAGAAAAAGTAAATGTATATGAATTAAATCTATAATCATAATTGTCTCTTTCAAAAAGCACAACTAAAAAAATAGCCCTTATGTGAGATTCCTCACAAGTCTATCCCTAGATACAAGTCAACTACATTTCTAAAACTTACCTGCTCTTGGCCTAGGGAACAGCGGAAGGAACACCCGCGACGGGTTTCAGCCCACACGCTATCGATACCGCCATAAAGGGAGATGGCCCCCGAAAAGTTGGGCGACTCGAGTTCCCCGAACTTGGGTAAGTCTATCACGTGGGCGCCCCCCTGGTTGATATAGCGGCGCAAGTTCACAAATATCTTTTCGCCGTAACTGAGCGTGAAGCGGTGTGTGGAAGAAGGAGTGTACCATGGGGGCCTCCGTTTTTTACTATCATGGTCTACTCAACCAGATTTTTCCCAATGGGTCTTCGGAACCCAAGCCATCAACACGGAAAAAGAAATCGTTATCAACAAGAATGGGCTTGTATTCCAATTCCCACTTAGTCACCTCGCTTTGATCATTCCAGTAAATAACTGGGTCTTCTTCCGCCTTAAGGCTACACCATCGCCTTTTATTAAGATTGTATAGAACGCTTAGATCAAATACATGGTTGGAACGATAAGTGAGCCAAACATGGCAATCCAAAGATTTTTCGTACACTCGTCCCTCTTCTATTATTTTCTGAAGGCTTTCCGTGCTGACCTTGTACATCCACTCACCCCTAAACGCAACATCTCCTATTGTCAGGCTGACCTCCTCTTCCACGTAATTCGCCTGCAGTATGGCGGTCATCATGGCGCTGCTAGATACATTATGACATGCGCTTTCTGGCACACCACGAGCATACAACCAGTTCATCAAAAATCGGTGCGTAAACTCATGAAAATCACGGCTATTTTGATGAGCCTGCTCTAATCCGAACCCTGCCAAGTCTTGATAGCATACCCTAGCCTGATCAGCTGGCACAAATTTGGCTCTATTCTGAAAAGCCTGAAGAAAATCGTCTCTATATGACATGGTGAAATCTCCTTTTTGGTTGATGTTTAGGCGATGATGACGCCCGTCTGAATGAGGAACGCACGAATGTAGCGGTTGTAGTCGCCCCTGAAGTTCGCGAAGGCGCGTGGATCGCTTGGTGTGGAGGGGACGATAAGGCATTTTTTTGACCCCTTTGCTAGGTGACGCAAGATTACGTGCTTTGCATGTCGAGCCAAGGCCCATCGGCCGCTCCTGAGCATAGCGTTGCACATTTCGTTGATTTTGGAGTCGTTGGAGAGGTTTGACATAGTTTAGGGTCCTTTTTTAAAATGAGTAGCCTAACATCAGGCTACTCACAAAACAAAAAAAATCCCCTTGGAAATGCCAAGGGGAAATCAAGGAACGTTTTTTTTACTCCATCAAAGGCGCCAAAAACTTCAAAATAAGCCTTTGTTCATTTTCGGAGGGAAATCTTATGCCGTTTACATTTCTAACATTCCATTGCCACATAGCCTCTACAAAATAGGGTTTCTTCATTTTTTCCCAATGATCTCTGTATGCACCCTTAATGTATGAACACAAACGTTTTACACATTTAAGCCATCCCATTTCTATTGCAAAAAGAGCGCAGTCATAAAAAGGATACTGTTTGGAAGGAAAATCACCTGGTTTTTGAGGAATATCCTTGCAGGGGTCAAAATGCAGTTCTATGAGCTTATCAATTATTTTAAGGAGTTCGTTTTCATTTATAAAACTACAATGACTGTCAAATAAGAATTCTTCCTGAGACAATACTTTGTTGTAAAATTTAGATTCTTCTCGTTTTTCTTCATTTCCTACAAAATTTTCAGATTCAAGGTATTGATTAAGACGGTCCACATACCCAATTCTTCTTCTACATCCATTACGGCAAGCCCATAATTGGTTATATGCCTGAAGAACAGCCAAAAAGTAGTTCTCAGAATCTTTTTTTAGTTCATTAATGTCGACTAGCGGTATTGCGTCCTCTAAAATTGAATATTGACCAATGCTGCAAATAGTGAAGAAAAAATTCCTGTTTTCAAAAAATTTCATGGCAGAAACATTGAATTTGGAATCCTTGTACATTGGCAAAACCATTTTGAAAATTTTATACGCATTGTTCAGTTCTTCTGCATGCACTTTATTATAATCGCAATACTTCCTAAGAGTTTTTTTTCCCTTGGGAATAATGAAGTTGAGAACTTCCTCGTCAATGATATGTTCTATAGAATGAGGAACTGCTTCGAAGCGCCAAAAACCTATCGGTATAAATTGCAGCATGTTGTTGACACTCCAATACAACGCATTCTGAAAACCATTTTTCGACTTGAGGACATTCCCCCCTTTGGCAATAATTTCTTCCACTTTTTGGGGATTGTTGATACGAGCCGCAATTTCTATAGCATAACCCGAAATATTGCCAAAGAAAATAGTCTTTTGATTTATCTTAGCTTCATCGTATGTCAATTCCAATAATTGATTTTTTCTTTCATAAAAGGAACTCGGCAAGTAAAAACTATTAAATTCAGCACTATGTTTGTTTCTTAGCTCCTCCCATTTATCACTATTTTCAAAAGTGAATTTCCCACTATTGTCATAACCTATTATATCATAATTGAAATTGACTAAATACGAATACTTTAGTAGTTTCGTAAATAGTTTACTACTTTCCGTCTTAACTTTGGAATCATCAGCTTTATTAGATGCATAAGCGGCAAAACAGACTAAGCTATGATACCATTGTGCTGTAAATTCACTGTATAGATACTCTCCGTTAGAACCTACATAGAAAAATATGTCTGAAACTATTTTTGCAAAACGGCTTGCTTCCGCATAATTATTTGAAAAAAGGGCATGTTTGAATTCTTGATAAAGTAATACAGGGAAATCCGTGGTTGGAGCATTGTTTTTTAGAAAAGAAAATTCTTTTTCTATTTTTTCTCTTGATTTTTCTTCTTTTTTCCCATCAACTAAAAGAATTAAATCGTCAATACGATGAGTAAATGGCGATTCCTTCGCATCGCCTTTGGAACCATATTTTTCAATGAGGCTCTCATTACATGGAAAGTGTTTATGGCATTTGGAATAAAACCAATTTATCAAGAAATTTTCTTTGCTGACAATTTCTTTTTCTGAATTTACATCATTTAGAAATGCGAGTGCGGATTTGATTTTTATAAAGTCCTTTGAAATTTTACTATTTTTTTTCCAATACGCGAATTTTTTTCTATTTCGGACATCCGCAAGATTGTTCTTGATTTCCTGTTCGTCAAGACAATCCAAATACATAAAGAAATCATTCCCGTCTTTGGACGCGGGGACGTTTCCAAGCCATTTCCAGTTAGTTGTAGATTCTCTTATTCCATAGGCTTTTGCGAAAAAAAATCTAAACCACAATCGAAGATAGGTGTTTTTTGTGGAACCCGATGCCATTCCTTTGTTGATGGCCTGGATGTACCATTGGAGAATGTTTTCTACGGATTCAGAATACTGACCAAAATCAAAACACCCTATGTACCTTTTGATAGTATCTTTATCAAGAACTTTTTTATGATCTGTAGCTTTTAATCCGTCATTGATTTCAGAATATAAGTTTTCGTAATCAGTTCTGTCCACACTGTTTTTTAGCACAAAGAAATCGTCAAAGGCAAGTGCGAATTCTTCAATTGTTGGATATCGCTCTTCTAGACATAGAGGATTCTCTAAAAACTTATTGTAATCTTGTAACGCCATAGTGGTAATATAATTTTTTATATTACAAAGACAAATAAAAAAGAGCGGCGGTTCTTACGAACCCCGCCCACGATATATCTCGCGCCATCAGGTAACACAATTTTTGTGCCGTTCAATGGCAATTTGTTTTATAAGGCGCCCATCGTTTTGCTCCTTAATAGCACGTCTCCATGCATTTCAAGGCCATTCACTCGACGAGCGCCCAAAACAAAAGCCATTTCCGAATGACTATTGGACTTTTAACCCATTTCGGAGTAAGCCCAGCGCCCCATATTGGGGGCGACTAATCATTACGATTGTTTTGGTACTCCGAATATACAAACAAAAATTGCCCCAGTCAAGCCCCTAAGTGAAAAAAATCATATATTCCCTATTATGGACACGGAAAAGAAAATAGCCCTGATTATCGACTGCGACAATGCCAAGGCGGATGCCATCTACGGCATCATGGAAGAACTCTCCAAGTTTGGGGAAACGAGTATCCGCAGGGCGTATGGCAACTGGAAGGGGAGCAACCCCTGGGAAGAGGTCCTCCACCCGTTTGCGATTCAGCCGATACAGCAGTTCCCCTACACGAAAGGGAAGAACGCGACCGATCTCGCGATGACCATCGACGTGATGGAACTCCTGTTCACGGAGAGCATCGACATTTTCGCTATCGTGAGCAGTGATTCGGATTTCACTCCGCTTGCCATGAAACTTAGGGCCAAGTCAAAACAGGTCATCGGGTTCGGCGAAGAAAAGACGCCGCAGCCGTTCATCGACTCGTGCAATTCCTTTATCTACATTGACAAGTTTAAGAAACCGACCGAAACGGACGAGGCGACAAACAACATTGAACCGCTTGACCGCAACAAGCTGCGCGGTAATGCGAAAATCATGAACGCCATTCGCAAGGCAATCAGCGAAGAGGCCGACGAAGCGGGCTGGGCAATCGCATCGAAGATTTCGCAGCAGATCAACCGCCAGATTTCACTGAGTCCCAAGAATTTCGGCTATGCCAAATGGCCTGCCCTTATCCGCGCCACAGAGTATTTCGAGGAAGGAAAGAATTCCAAGGGGCAGCAGGTTTTCCGCATCAAGAAGAAATAACTGATAATGGTCTTTTCATTTCTTAAGTGGTTCTAGTTGTCCAGCACTTCCCAGTAACCTCCCTTATCGGGGCCTACGCGTTTTACAATGCCTTTGGCCTGCAACTTTGCAACATTCTTTTCCACAGCTCTCGTTGTCAGCCGTAGCGTTTCCGCCATTATGGGGATGGTAACTTCAGGGTTTTCTTTCATCATTTCGATGATTTTTACCGAACTTTTCACCGTACTTTTCACCGAACTTTCCACCGAACTTTTCCGTGTAGTTTTCTGACCACCTACCTCATTTTCCGCATCGAACGAATAGTTTTCGTTCAGCGGCTGAATGATGCGGAATACATCATCTTCGATAAATTCGGGATCGACACCGGAATAAAGGCGCCCGTACTTGAACATCTTGCGCGCACCAGACCCGAGTTTCTCCGAATAGCCGATATTGCGGAAAAAGCTCGCGATTAGCGGATTCTTCGGGAACGGCTCAAGATTCCTAAGCGTTATAGGCCCGTTGAACCTTGCCCTGTTCGCATTCTCCACATACATCCTGTCTTGCTCAATCACGAACTTCGCCTGGTACGAACTAGAATACTCGCGGTGCATCAGCGTATTCACCAGCATTTCACGCGCCACGATATTCCGGAGCGACTTGCGCTCGGCGCCTTCCACATAAAACTTGTCGGGCAGATGCAACGTAGCGAACTTAAAAAGCTGCTCGAAACTTTCAACAAGGTTCGTCACTACGGTCAAACGGTCGTCATACCTGTCAACATTCACCTTGCGGACAAGCGCATCCGTCTGGTAAGCCGGGCAGACATCGCGAATGACCTCGTCACGACCAAGAAGCATCACCGCGGCAAGGTTGAATCCGTCCTTGCCGGTCGCATGATCCTCGGCGTAAAGCCCTGCACTCTTCAGTAAATCCATATTCGAAAGCTTTTCCCACAAGTGGCTGCCACCGGCATTATTCTTTGCCAAGATACGGATCATCGGCAACAAATCCAGGCGCAAGTCTTTCAGTTTCACGTACGGATACACCCTGCGTTCCGTGTAGATTTCTTGCTTGCGGATATACATCTGCGCAATTTTCGCCGTCGCGCTCACCTTTACGTCCGCCTCGTCAACGCGGTCATAAATCCGTTTCTTGAAAGAATGCAACTCGCCGCTCGAAGGAACATGGATATGAATCAGGGTCTTCTTGCGGTACCTGAAAATTTCCGGTTCAAGGTAAAGCGTGGGGCTGAACAAGTCCGGATTGCCGATGGCGCTGATAAAGTTCTTCACCATGGACGGCGCGGCATTTTCGGGAACGCCGACAACGGTCCCGTTGTCAAGTACACCTAGGTAAATATCGCCACCGAATCGGTTCGAGAACGAGCAAACCGTCTCGAAGGTATCCGCTTCGATTGTACCACCAGCCCGTTTGAACTCTATGGCAGCAGTTTCCCCAATCTTCAGGGCATTCTCGAATTTTGCAAGATCCATTACGTGACCTCCCTAGTTGCGGGTGCGTCACTCCCAGAATAAAAAAAGACGCATTTCTCCATTCGACAGAGAAACACGCCGCACTTTAATGTACCTAAAATTCAAAAACCTGGCTAGGGGTGCAATAAAATTTTACAATATGGTTTCATCGCAAATTATTTATATTCCCTACTATGCGCGTCACGAATAAACTCATGATCGTTCTCGCTTTTTTCCTCGCCATCGCCGGCATCGTCCATGGCGAAGACGAGATGTATTTCCACGACAACGAGAGCAACGTGGGAATGACCATTTTCCGCTGCGACGGAGTGTACATGGCCTACCTGGACAAACAAAAAAAGTGGGAGCGCCTGCACTTTGCACCACGCGGAGTCGATCTGGACGACGGGGGATTCGCCTATGCGGTCGCGGATGTCGACCGGGCTTACGGAGGGCTCGCCGGCTTATCGGGCGAGCTGCGTGTCCTGAGGGTCAACGAATCGCACCCTGTCGCCTTCAAGGAAATTCTCAAGAGGGGCTTGATCGAAAATTACGACCCCGCGCGCTACAGGTTCTGGGGGCTGCGCATCCTGAAGACAAAAAGGGGGACGCACATCGCCACGAGCACCAACGGCATCGCCTACCGCCTGTATAGGGACGGGAATTTCGTAGGGAGCTACAAGACGACCCTCGAGCTCGAGAGGGATGCCGGACTGAATACCATG
>JAEEGL015174843.1_pt1 | contig 13635 bp, 15 predicted proteins | sample 9134231 | NCBI WGS metagenome assembly JAEEGL01 (sample SAMN16246548, study PRJNA631951) | gut metagenome | biome: gut microbiome; feature: rumen; material: fiber-attached | host: Bos | place: Iran: Karaj | collected 2018-10
AGCAGAGATCGATGCGGTGCGCCAGGCAGACCGCTTCCGTGGGATCATGCTCAAGGGCCAGGGCGGCTTCGAGAATGGGCACCGCTTCAACGGGATCTGCAGGCGCGCCGTCGATGGGTTCAGCACAGTCGCGCATCGCATGCGAAGAGGCCCTGCGCTTTAACCCCGGCAGTCTCAACGCTTATATGCAGCTTTTACCGATCATCGAATGCGAGGAAGACTGGCCTGCGTTCACCTCTGCATTGGAGCAGGTGGCCGAACTCAGCCGCAACGATCCCGAAAGCTGCGCCTCTTATCTGGCCCAGGCGGGCGATGTTTATTGCCAAACCCTCGATCAGCCTGAACAGGCCTCCAAGCTGTATCAGCGCGCCATCGATCTTTCGCCGCGCAACGTGAATTTCTGGCAAAAATGGCTCGCCATCAGCCGCAAACTTGAAAACTGGATCGATGTCGCTACGGCCCTGGAACAGCTGGCTCATCTCGAAACTCTGCCCGAAGCGAGCGCGCATCACTGGGCGGAACTGGGCGAATTGCAGCGCGATCACCTGGATATGCCCCAGAAGGCCATTCAGTCGTTCGACCGGGCCCTCGATGCGGAGCCCCGCGCCCTCAAGATCTTTAAGGCACAGCACGCGCTCATTCTGGAATACGGCGATAATCAGGAAGAATGCCAGGCTTACGCCCGCATGCTCGACCGCGCGATTCGCGCCAATCTTTCGCAAAAAACGGTCACAGCGCTCGCCAACAACCTGGGTGAACTCTACCGCAGCACCGGCCAATACGCGCAGGCCGAAGCCGCCTACCAAAAGGCGCTCAACAAGAATCCTTCCAGCATCGAGACGCTGCGCATGATGGCCCGCCTGCAAATCCAGCAGGATCAGCTCGACAAAGCGATCGATCAGCATCGCTCCATTCTCGAAAACGACTGGCAAAATGAAGAGAGCTGGCACAGCCTTCACACCCTCTTTAAAGAGATCGATCAGATCGACGCCGCCTGGTGCGCCTGCCAGGCTCTGCGCGTGCTCCACAATCAAAACGACGTCGAAGAGAATCTCTACCAAAGCCTGTTCCCGCAAAGCTTTCCGCAGGTCAACAGGGCGCTTTCGAACAACGAATGGTCAGCCATCAATGCCTCCAGCCGCGAACCGCTCCTTGAAGGCTTCTACCGGGCGGCCACCCCTTACGCGCTGCCCTATATGGCTCAGCCCCTCAAGAGCTTTAACCTGAACAAGCGGCGCGACACGCTGGAATTTGATGCCCAGACCCCCTTTGGCTGGATGCTGAATTACATCGCACAGGCCTGCAATGCGGCGCCGGTCGACTGCTACAAAGCGCCAGAACAGCAGACGGGCATCAGCTTCCTGCCTCTCGAAAAGCCGGCATTGCTCGTGGGAGAAGATTGCATCGATCACCCCGCGCCCGCCGATCTCGCCTTTTTGCTGGCTCGGCAATATTACCTGATGCGCACGCCGAACCTGCTCACACAGTTTGGCGCTGACTTTGCAACGCGGAGAGACAGTTTACGTAAACTTGTGATTTCATTTAGAAAAGCGGTCAATCCCAAAGAACAGCTGCCTGATCTTTACCTGGTGCCTCAGCTGGTCTCAGCAGCTGAAAAGATGCCCGAAGATGAGCAACAGAACCTGCGCGGCTATCTTGCTGAAATGATTGGCGATAACGTGCGCTATACCTCCAGCCGCTGGCTCAGCAGCAACGAGCTTTCCGCCAACCGCCAGGGCCTTTTGCTCTGCACCGATCTCGAATGCGCCGTGCGCCACGCTCAACGCACCGATTTGCAGATTTCTGAATCAAATCCCTTTGAACGCGTGCGCGATCTCTTCCTGTTCAGCATTTCTCAGCCCTATCTCGACCTGAGGAAGAAACTCCATCTCAGCGTTGACCCCTCATAACGAAGGAATTTCATTGTGAAATTGAAAACCACATTTTCGAGCGCTCTCGCTTCAGGCCTGTTATGGGCCGCAACATCTGCGAGCGCTTTGGCCGCCCCCGGTGAACTGAAAGAACCCGAGATCACCGAAACCCGCCTTTCAAACGGCCTCACTTTGTTGCTTTCGCGCGATACCTCTTTGCCGCAAGTCGCCGTAGAGATTCGCTTTTTATCGGGATCCGCCAGCGAGCGTAAGGGACTCGAGGGCTTTGCTCACCTCTTTGAACATCTCATGTTTCAGGGATCGGAGCATTACAACCAGGATTATTTTGCCCCTTATGAAGCCATCGGGGGGCTCGTCAACGGCACCACAAGTCAGGACAGGACCAACTTTTTTGAGCAAGTGCCTTCCTCACATTTAGAGCTCGCGCTTTGGATGGAATCCGATCGCGTGCAAACGCTGCTCAACGTGCTCACGGAAGAGCGATTTGAAAACCAGCGTTCCGTCGTCCTCAATGAGCGCCGCCAGCGCTACGAAAATACGCCCTATGGGATGATGTATCCGCTCATCCTCGAGAACCTGTTCCCCGAAGGCCACCCCTATCACCACCCCACCATCGGCTACCCGGAGGCGCTCAATCAGGCTACGCTGGACGATGCAAAGCAGTTTTTTTCAAACTACTACAGCCCATCCAATGCGGTTTTAGCCATCGTAGGCGACATCGATCTCAAAGAAGCGCGCCAGATGGTGGAGCGCTATTTTGGAGACTGGAAGAACCCCTCAAAGCCTGAGCAGCCGTCGGCGCCCATCCCCGTTCTGGACGCCGATCGCCATGTGGTCGAACAAGACAACATCTCGCTGCCACAAGTCAATCTTGCCTGGGTCACCCCCGTAGCCTACAGCGCAGACGATGCAGCGCTCGATCTTTGGGCTCTCATCCTGACCGATGGCAAATCCAGCCGACTCTATCAGGATCTGATCTTTGAGCAGCATTTACTGCAGGATCTCTGGGCATTTCAGGCTTCCGATCGCCTTGCGGGCGCCTTTATGATCAGCGCGACGGCCGCCCCCGGTCACAGCATCGATGAGATCGCTCAGGCGCTCGATCGGTCGCTCGAAAAAGCGCTTTCAACCCCCCCTACAGAAGAGGAATTGAAACGCGCCTTAAACGCTTATCGCAAGGCATTCTTTAAAAAGACGGAAGGCGTCTTAAAGCGCGCACATCAGCTGACACAATATTGGCATATAACGGGTAAAGCCAGTTATCTCAAGGAAGATCTCGCCCGTTATACCAACCTGACCCCCGCCGATCTGGCCCAGGCCGCCCGTTGGCTCAAGGCCCATCGCGTACGCGTCGATTTCATTCCCAGGGACGGAGGTGATCAAAAATGAAACGCCTGTTGTTCTGCGCATTGCTCGCGCTCACTGCCTGCCATTCTGAAGTTCGCGCCCCCGATCGCACGACGCTGCCCACTCCTGCGGCCTTAAAGACATTCCAGGTGCAGGAACCCGAAGTCTGGACCCTCGACAACCAGCTGACCGTGTGGTTTTTGCCCGATCACCGCACGCCGCTGGCGATCGCAAAGCTGATTCTGCCCACGGGGGCTGCGACGGATCCCGTTGAAAAAGCAGGGCTTTTGTCGATTACAGCCTCCATGCTCGATGAAGGTGCCGGCGATAAGGATGCGCTGACCATCGACCGCTTCCTTCAAAATACGGCGACCGATTACGGATCCAGCGTTTCTACAGATAAGACCACCCTTTCCTTTGACTTCTTAAGCGAAAATGTAAACAGCGTTTTTGCTCTGCTTTCGGACTTTTTGCAAAAGCCGCAGTTCAATCAAAAAGATTTCGATCGCGTCATCAAAAAGGCTCAGGCCCAGGCTCAGGCGGACGAAGATGATCTCGGCGATGTGGCTACGCTCGTGATGCGAAAAGCGCTCTTTGGCAACGGTTACGGCAGCAATCCGCCTTCGGGCACCACATCCAGCCTCAAACGCATCACTCTGGATGACGTGCGCGCCTGCCATCAGGCGGCGTTCTCTCCCGAAAAAGCGACCTTGCTCGTAACGGGCGATCTCGATCGCAAAACCCTCGAACAGGCGCTCGAACCGCTCAGGAACTGGAAGGGACAACCGAAGCTCACCTCAGCCGACGTGACCGAGCCGCCGCCCGCCGCAGGCCTCCATTTTGTGGCTTTCCCGGGCTCCACGCAGTCGATGGTCCTTTTGGCGCACCGCGTTCCGGGCAACGCCGATGTTTCGGAAGAAGCGATCAAAGCGCGCTTCGCCGACGGCATTTTTAATCAGCCGTTCGGAAGTAAATTCATGGGACGGCTCAACATGAATCTGCGCGAAGATAAGGGTTACACCTATGGAGCGCACGCCCGGTTTCTGCGATGGAATCTCGCCGGCATGTTTATGCTGAAGGCTCAGGTCGAAAAGAACTATACACGCGCCACTGTAGATGAAATGCTCTCGGAGCTCATGCAAATCGTGGGCGATAAACCGATTACCGAAACCGAATACCAAGAGGGTGTTGACGATCAAGTGCTCTCTTTGCCCATGAGTTTTGAAACGCTTTCTTCGCGCGCAGACATGTTTGCTCAACTGATAGAGCGCGGTTATTCCACGGATTACTGGAATCGGTATACCGAACGAACCCGGGCGGTCACGCTGCAAGATGCGCAGGCCTCAGCGATGAAAAACGCGCGTGGTGAAGACTTCATCGTCGTCATCGCAGGAGATCCCGAATTGCTCCCCTCGCTTGAAGGACTCGGTCTCAAGATCACCCAATGGGATCGTCAGGGCAACATCATTCCCTCCAAGTAACCATCACTTCCCATCTTCACGAGTAAACCAGTGAATCGCACCCATCGTTCCGGCGCTCCCAAGGAGCCTCGCGCGCGCCAGTCGCTTGATCCCGAGATGCTGAAGGGGACCTTGCTCGAAGGTCAGTCCATCGAAACGCTTCAGGTGTTGGGACTGGTCACAGAGCGTGGAGGGGCCAACGCCGATGCTCACCGCAAGCTGAAGCAGATCAACCATTTTATCCATCAGGTGACCCCTGCATTAGATGAGATCTTCGAGCGATACCCAGAGCCCGTTCTCTTTGATGCAGCCGCCGGTAAGAGTTACCTGGCGTTTGCTCTCTTTGAGCTTTACATCAAGCGCCATGGACGCGGTCATATGTATGCCTGTGAACTCCGTCCCGATCTCGCAAACCGCGTGTAGAGTCTCGCCGAGCGTTTGGGATTTGGTGATCGATTCACCAGTTTGCAAGGCCGCATCATCGAGGTCCCTCTCCCGGAGCGCATTCATTTTACCCTCGCATTGCATGCTTGCGACACGGCGACCGACGAAGCGATCGTTCGGGCCTTAGAAGCGAAGTCGGACTTCATCGCATTGGTTCCCTGCTGCCAGGCGGAGTTGTCTCAGAAACTGAAAGCCTGCAAGGGGCCATTGTCGCCTTTATGGCATCATCCATGGCATCGAAGGGAGTTTGGCGCTCATTATACAAACGTGTTGCGGACGCTGACATTGCAGGCAAGAGGCTATCAGGTCAACGTGACCGAACTGGCCGGTTGGGAGCACAGCTTAAAGAATGAGCTCATTACCGGAAAGCGAATGGGCAATTATTATGCGCCTGCTCAGGAAGAGCTGAAGCAGTTGTTGCAACAAATCCCTGTTTCGCTCTGGCTTCATGAAACGTTAAAAGCTCGCGAGCAAGCAAGCACACCAGAGGATCACACGGTTCAGTCCTGAAGACCGAACGCTGTCCTGACCATGACGATCGTTTTGGACATAAAAAAAGGGCCCCGAAGGGCCCTCGATCGAAGCGATCGCTCGCTTAGAAATGGAACGTTGCAGTAAAGGAGCAGCTGACCTGGCCGTCGAGACCTTCGGTTGCACCCACTTTAAAGGGCGCTTCTCTAAAGGCGGTGCTACCGGGATAAAGATCGTTAGCGACCGTGAATCCGAACGAGAAGTTGTTGTTGATGCGGTATTGCAAACCGGCATCCACGCCGAGCGTAAAGGCATTTTCTTTGATGATCAGCGAGGTTAAGCCGCGTTGCTCCACTTCGGACTCATCGAAGGTTCCGCCCAGGGTCAGCTGGAGCAGGAAGCGTAAGCGCTCAGTGATCGGCAGGTAAAGGCGACCGCCAAATCCAAAATCGAGGGCCTGGCGCGTCACATGCAAACCACCGCTCGCGTTTAATCCCTTGTAATCCAGATCGGAATAGCCGAATCGCCCCACAAAATAGAGCGCAGGCCCATTACCGAAACGGCCGCCATAACCCAGGGTTAAGCCGTACGCACCACCCATGCCGCCTTCGGTGTTGTGAATGCTGTACGGCGAATTAAATCCGGCATCGAGCTCAAAAACAAAGTGATTTCCAGCATTTGCATTTTGAGCCCCCAAAAGCGCCAAAGCAAAAATCGCAGCGAAAAGCATCCGTTTCATGGCTCAACTCCTTCAAAAAACTTTGTGAACTTCAAATTGCGTCATCGTTGCAATTTACGCTCTAAATTCCGCATTATTCGCCGCTCATTTGTGTAAAATTTGGTCCCCAAAGCGGCTGAAGGCAAAAGATGCAATCCGAAACTCTCCACCCTCGCGATCGATTCATTACCGTTTACGGGCGAAAACCGGTGCTCGAAGCCCTGCAAGATCGGTCTCTCGATTGCAACAAATTATTGCTCGCAAGAAATGCTTCGGGCGACACGTTAAACGAAATCCTTGCGGCAGCAAAAGCGCGCGGTCTCAAGGTGCAACGTGTGGAGCCCAAGGCAGTCACCCGTTTATCGCGCAATGGGCGTCAGGATCAGGGCGTGGTACTCGACATTGAAGCGCCGCGAATGCAGGCTTTAGACGCCTGGTTGGATGATCTGCCCAGTAAGGCCAGAGTTTTTTGTCTCGATGGTTTAACCAATCCTGCAAACGTAGGGATGATTTTGCGCGCGGCGACCGGAGCGGGCTTAGAGGGCGTTGTGTTGCCCCGGCAGGGATGTCCGGAGATCAGTCCCCTGGTGATCAAAGCATCCGCTGGCATTGCATTTCGTGCCCCGATTTTAAGAGCGCCCACGATGGTTGAAGCAGCAAAAGCACTCAGTCATGCGGGCTTTACGATTTATGGATTACGAGCAACCCAGGCGGTCAATCTGTATGAAGCAGAGTTCCCGGCGAAATGCGCGTTTGTACTGGGGGGCGAAACGTTGGGTCTCAGTGCAGAATTAGATCCGTATTTGGGAGGGTTCATTTCGATCCCGCTTTATAACGGAGTGGAATCTTTGAACGTGGCGACTGCAGGAGCTGTAGTGGCGTTTGAATTAGCGCGAAGGCAACGTTCATAGCCACTATCAGCTGTTACGGTTGCAGACTCTGCCAGGTTTGATCTTTTGGACCAAACAGCTCGGTCTTACGGAACGACATGGAACTTCACATCGCGATATTTAATCTTGGTATTGATCGCATCTTCAAAGATGAACTCGCAGCGCGTTTTGCCATCAATACCATCGTAAGACTTGCCTCGCGAGCAATCGTAAGTTCCGTCGTTAACGTTGAGCAACCAGATGGAGTTACTCGAAACGTTGTCGGGACGAGAAGAGATGAACGCAATCTTTTGATCATCCGGACTCAGATCAAAACCGACAATATCCTGGTTAATCCAACTCGATACGTGGGGATTTTTGGTGATGTTATCGACCGTCGCTGCATGATTCTGGCCGATTCTCAGGATATCGTAGTCATCACGGTTAATGGCGGTCTCGTTCAGCTTGGGATCGCTGTAGCATTTACCATGCGCCACAAAGTAGAAAGCGCTCGAATCGCTTGCGAAGACCGGATTGTAGAGAACCTCAGTAAAGCGGTAGGGGTCCTGGCGATTGCAATGTTCAGTGGGATGCGTCTCAGCGTTCCACAGATCGACCCAGGCAGGTGTTTGACCGCCAGAAATGACATCAGGAGCGCTGACCTTCCATTCTCGGTTGTCAGCGGCAAAGATAGCGAGGTAACTCGAATCCGGCGAAATGCCAAGGGGATGACTGCTCGAGAATTCCGAACCGCTGCCTCCCGAGGATGTAAAGGTATAAATATTCTGACTCACCTGGGATTCAAGATTGTAAAAACCGATGGTCATCGAGGAAGTCGTTACGGTCACGATGAGCACAAGGGGGCTTTGAGCGGAAACGCGGAAAGAATCCTTCCCAGTAAGGGCCGATACGATTTGAGCACAGCTGTCGTCTGCGCATTTGGAGGCATCGAGAGGCACGGCCTTCAGATCGATCGAAGAGCTTCCTCCGATGCTTTGGCCGATGCTGTAGATCACTTCGTTCTGAGTAAACTGATAGTCGTGGACTTGAGAAGCCACTTTGCGCATAGCGGAGCTGTCGATCTTACCGGTCGAAATGTCGATGGGCGCAATATAAAGATCGTCACCGCCGATAACAGTCTTCAACCAGCCCACATAATCCAGATTAGGGCTCAAAAGACAGCTTCGGTCGCAAGTGAGGACGCTTTCGTTCAGAGCGACCAAATCGAGCTCCTGGTTGGTCTGAATGTCGAAGGCGTTCAACGAAATGCGGCTGGTCTGACCACTGGGACTCACGGTCTTAATATACGAAAGTATCGTATGCCCCTTATTGCTGGTCAGTTCGCCGGCATCTTCGCTTCCTGCATCAACCAAAACATCCTGATCGTCGTCGTTATCGTCGTCATCGCAGGCGTAAAGTCCACCAGACAGGCAGATCGAAGCGGCCATCCAGTACATCAGGCGGTTCAATTGCATTTTGCACTCCTTAAGGCAAAGAATACGGAATACTACCAAAAGGCGGATCACATTGCCACAATGTTTTGAACATTTTAACGGGTCACAGGAACAAAGGCGTTTTTTTTAAGTAAAGGTTCAGTTCATGTTGCGAATCATCGCGGGTAAGGCCCGCAATCGAAAGCTTTCAGTGCCGGAAGGGCTTCAGGTGCGCCCTACGGCCGAACGGGTTCGTGAGGCATTGTTTAATGCTTTATACAGTCGCATCGATTTTGAGGGGCTGCGAGTGCTCGATTTATTTTCGGGGAGTGGTGCGCTCGGTCTTGAAGCCTTAAGCAGAGGTGCAGCATCAGCAACATTTGTGGAATGCGATCGCATCCATGCCGCTGTTTTAAAGCAAAATATTCAGTCTCTCGGATTCGATAAAGCGCCTGCACTGGGCAAAGTGGTCGTAAGCGAAGTACAGAACTTTTTGAAGAACAAACCACAGCCATTTGACTTGGTGACCATCGATCCGCCATATAACAAAGGCCATTTGGCCCCTACGTTAAAAGCATTGGCTCAGGGCGGCTGGCTTTCTAAGGACGCGATTGTATGCGTTGAGCATGAAGAACCAGAGGATTTGGACGCGCCAGCCGAGTTGTTTGCTTTCTGGAATCGGGTTTACGGTCGCACCACAGTCACATTGTTTGAACAGACATCAAAGGATTCGGTCCTCGTATGAACAGCATTGCATTGTACTCTGGTTCATTTGATCCCTTAACTGTAGGTCACGTCGATATTGTGCAGCGAGCGTTGCATATCTTTGACCGACTGGTGATTGTGCTGGCCATCAACGCGAGCAAAACGCCGACCTTCTCGACCGAAGAGCGGTTGGAAATGCTTCGTGAAACGTTTGCAGATGAACCGCGCGTCGAGATCACCGTATTGAAGAGCGGTTTATTGGTCGATGAAGCGCGGAGACGCGGTATTCGTACCGTCGTTCGTGGTTTGCGCGCTGTCAGCGACTTTGACTATGAGTTCCAGTTAGCATCCATGAACCGCAGGCTGACCGATGAAGTCGATTTCATGTTCCTCATGACCAGTGAAGAGCATTTCTATATTTCGTCTTCATCAGTAAAAGCGGTGGCCTCTGCGGGCGGATCGATCGTTTCTTTGGTACCTCCCCCCGTTGCCAGACGATTAGCAGCTCGGTTCGGAGAATCGATCCTTTCGGTCACTAAGACCAAACGAGATTAACCGCATATAAAACAGATTCATCGTTGGCATAGGAAGAAATGGAGGTGATATTCTGAAACGTTTATCTTTTTCATTGCAAGTCGGCTTTCATAAAGCAATCCATTTCTTCGTAATGATGAATATATTCGCTTTATCAGGCTGTTTGTTCCCTATGCCTTTAAATGAAGAAGAGGATGAGCCCAATTATCCGCCTACATACATTTATAGTGTGGTTCAACCTGATCCATCAAAGCCCGTGGAATACGATCCAACCACACAGAATGAGATAATCCACTTTTCTACCGGCTCAATCGATGATCTCAATGCTGAAGACCAATTGTATTATCGAATCTTTATGAATTATACGGGCATCAAGGGATACGGTTATTATTCAGGAAACGACACGACCGGTATCTTCCCTGAATCCCGTCTGGATGGAATTCAGTTCTCGATTAATATCTGTAAAGAACTACCGCATGGTGTGAACCAAAGAATCGATTTACTGGTAGCGGATCGGACATTTTTGCCATCATCAGAGGAAGATCCTCAAGAACCCAATCCATATCAGGTTCTTTCCGATTGGAATGGTCTTTCTTTTAAGATTACCTGGTTTGTCGATACGAGCAAATGCAACTGATGAATAAACTATTCCTTATCATACTCAGCCTGCTTTCGCTCCTCGCGAGCTGTGACGACTTTAGGGAAGAAGACTTCCTGAATCGCACTCGTGAACCCTGCAATGAGACGGCTTACTGCCCTTATGATACCCGATGTGTTTACAATGTCTGTGCAGGTGAACTCTATCCATTGGATGAATTCTCCCTTCGGTTCATCCCACCAACAGGCAGTAGCCAGACAGCGAGTGATTTGCAAGGCACTTTCATGCTGGACGATAGTGTCTCCAATTTAAATTATCCCTACCGATTGGCGAATCAGGTCAACAGGACCGGAATGATTAAAACCAAGGATGGACATCCGGTCACCGGTCGGGTCATTGCGACTCCCGTCAAAGGGATCACTTCAAAACCACTCACATATACCAGTGAATTGCTGACCAAACCGCCGGTCAACGATTCAAACGCGAGCAATTCACAGAATAAAGCTGATACTCCAGCTCAAGAAAAAGATATGCCCATGATAGCGATCTCTTTGCCCACCCGTTGGACCACAAGCGATGGCGGCACAATGATCCCGACTTATAAATTGCATGTCGTTCCTACGGATCCACCATTGCCTCCTTACGATTTTGAAAGCTGGAGGCCCAATGACTATGCTGATCCCTTTGAAATTATCCTTCCGGCGATCGGCGATTCCCCAAAGTATCCTCTTCTTCTAGCCTATTTTGGTCGCGTATACCAAGACGTACAGACCAAAGAACCGATTGCAGGGCTCAAAGTGATGGCTATCGATGATAATGGGTTACAAGTCTCTACCCTCACGACAACCGATGAAAACGGTCATTTCATGATCCGTTTTTGGTTGGATCATATCCGTCCCTGGATTGATGATCCCGATAGGAAGCCATTGAGAATCAAAATTTCTGGTCAGAAAGAAGAAGGCATTCCATTACCGACCATCACCCGACCAATCGACATGAAGCAGATAGGCAGTATTGACGACCAGGGCAATGAGTCTAAATTACAAACGTTTTACCTCAGCAGTTTTGATTCGCCCATTCAGGTTCAGGGTTTTGTTCAGGACACCAACCATATCTATTTAGCAAACACAGATCTCGTGTTCTTTAGAAATATGGAAAGTGCCTTTCACGAGGTTAAAACGACCACTGATGCGAATGGATATTTTTCTGTGCAGCTTTATCCCGGAGAATATTCCGTACAAATCATTCCACCCATTACGCCCAATTTGAATGCAAGCATTAACCGCCAGCGCTTTACGGTCACACCCAACATGCGGATGCTCACATTCACTGCGAACTTACTCAAGAACACTTACGGTATTGTTGCGGACCAAAATGGTGATCCCATCTCAAACGTCAGAGTGGTCAGCGAGCTCAAAACGCCCTATTACGTTCTGACCTCAGGCGCTATTGAAGGTGAAACCACTCCATCGCGCATTGTAGAAACGTTCAGCGATGAGACCGGTGGTTTTTGGCTGGACTTGGATCAAGGCGTTCACATGCTGAGCTTTTATCCTGTCACATCACAAGGCCTGCCTTCAGCCCAACAGGAAATTCAAATCATGCCTGACGGATTTTTTAATTCGATCGTGAAATACTATCTGCCTTCCGCAGCGGTGCTTCATTTTAATCTACAAGACTTTTCAGACACACCGCTCAATCAGGTCACAGTCGAAATCTGGTCCAGGGTAAACAGCTACGACTTTCAGCCAGTCACCCCTGAATGGCATAAGGTCACTTCGGGCATCTCAAATGCTCAGGGCGAAGTCTCCCTCGCATTGCCCTCATTACCGATGAGAAGCGAAGCGATCGATCCCTGGGCATCCCAGAGCGAACCTTGGGATGCCCAGCTGGATGCATCCTATTAAAAAGACCCAATCGTTTGATAAAACCGACCCAATCGTTTGATAAAACCGACCCAATCGTTGAGGGCAGCGACCCCTGCCTTCGCTGCCCTGCTCTCTCTTACTCGTCGTCTTCCTCGATATCGTTCTTGCGATCGGCCGAACCTTTTCGTCCCGAGTTCGACATGAACTCAATCAGGGGCTTAATGCGGTTCTTCACCTCGGGCGAACGGCTCGCTATCGAGTTCAAGATGCCGTAATAGTTCAAGAAGCCGTCCCATGCCTCGCCACGGGCCAGTCGGTAGGTGTCACGCGCCAGCTGGTGCAGAATATCGAGCTGGTTCATCAGCGCATGCATCTGATGCTCCAGATGGACCACCTTCTTTAAATGATCGACCGGGCAGGACGGTATATCGATCCCGCGCTCCTGAAGCACGTCAAAGAGCAGATGCATCATGGGATCGACGCCTTTGCGCGGCTTGAGCACCCGATGCTGCTCGTCGTTGGTCAGCGCGTGGCAGACCGGCCGCATGATTTGATCGGCCTCAGTGAGAATATCCTTCAGGCGATCGCGCTTCTCGTCCTCTAAGAATGTATTGATGGGCTGGACCATGTGAATCTCCTTAAATGGCTACAAAAAAGAGCTGTCATGCCATGCGCCTCAAACCATCAGGGCGCCCGCCGCCATTAAAAACCAGGATTCTCATTTTTGCAAGCAGAGAAGGATCGTTTTTTCGAAAAGATTTGAGGATCAGATCCGGAGGGTCGAGCGTCAGGATGGCAGGGATCCAGCGTTTTTGTCTTTACGACCAAAATGAGGGATTAAAGAGGGCGTTCTAATAGAGGCATACCCCCAAAACCGCTGCAATCAGAATGCATTTAATGGGCGAAAGCGAACGCTTCATCCTCTTCTGATAACCGAACATCGCGGCCACCAAAACGGCTGCGATCGCGATCGCCTGCCATTCGGGCTTGTATTCGGTTAAAAGCAGAACCTCGATCAGCATCTCTACGCACGTCGCGAGGATCACCCCCATAAATACAGGCTTTCAACCGTTTAAAATCCCCTCGATCAGCGGCTTTTTAAAGAGCGTCCGACCGAGCTTTGCGATGGCAATAAACAGCCCAAACGCGGGAGCGACGATCCCCAGCGTTGCGACCAGTGCCCCCAGTAGCCCCGCCTGAACGGTGCCTACATAGGTGGCCAGATTGATCATGATGGGACCCGGCGTCGATTCGCTGAGGGCGATCAGATCCAAAAGCTCCGCCTCAGACACCCAT
>JAEEGL016169120.1_pt1 | contig 13635 bp, 8 predicted proteins | sample 9134231 | NCBI WGS metagenome assembly JAEEGL01 (sample SAMN16246548, study PRJNA631951) | gut metagenome | biome: gut microbiome; feature: rumen; material: fiber-attached | host: Bos | place: Iran: Karaj | collected 2018-10
CGGCCAATTGCCATCGCCTCGCCGACGGAATTCATCTGCGTGACGAGGCTCCTGTTGGCTCCGGGGAACTTCTCGAATGTGGAGCGTGGAACCTTGAAGACACCATAGTCCAGCGCAGGATCGAAGCAGGCGGGCGTCACCCTCGTGATGTCGTTGGACAGTTCGTCCAAGGTGTAGCCCACGGCCAGGAGCGCCGCTATCTTGGCGATGGGGAAGCCAGTCGCCTTGGAGGCGAGCGCGGAGGAGCGCGATACGCGGGGGTTCATCTCGATGATGACGCGCCGCCCGTTCGCCGGATTCACCGCCCACTGCACGTTTGAGCCGCCAGTCGCGATGCCAATGGCCTCCAGGACCCTTATGGAGTCGTCGCGCATCGCCTGGTATTCGCGGTCGGTGAGGGTCTGGATCGGGGCCACGGTGATGGAGTCGCCGGTATGGACGCCCATGGGGTCGAGGTTCTCTATGGAGCAGACGATCACGGCGTTGCCGACGCGGTCGCGCATGACCTCCATCTCGAACTCCTTCCAGCCGATCAGCGACTCCTCAACCAGCACTTCGCGGTTGAGCGATGCCTCTAGGCCGCGTGAGACGATGTCGCGGAACTCCGCCGCGTCATGGGCGATGCCGCCGCCCGTGCCGCCGAGTGTGAAGCCGGGGCGGATGATCAGCGGCCAGGTGCCAATCGTTGCCGCAACGGCCTCCGCCTCTTCGAGCGAGTGGGCGCTTCCAGACTTCGGCATGTCTAGGCCGAGCGAGGCCATCGCCGCCTTGAAGAGATTGCGGTCTTCGGCGCGCTCGATGGCCGCAGCATCGGCGCCGATCATTTCCACGCCGCACTCCTGGAGGACGCCGGCCTTGGCCAGCCCAGTGGCGAGGTTGAGCGCCGTCTGCCCGCCAAGCGTTGGCAGGATGGCGTCGGGCCGCTCCTTGCGGATGATGGCGGCCACGGACTCCACGGTTAGGGGCTCGATGTAGGTTCGCTCGGCCATCTCGGGGTCGGTCATCACCGTGGCTGGGTTGGAGTTCACGAGGACGATCTCATAGCCCTCCTTGCGCAGAGCCTTCACCGCCTGGCAGCCGGAGTAGTCGAACTCGCACCCCTGGCCGATCACGATCGGCCCGGAGCCAACAATCAGAATCTTCTTCAAATCCGCGCGCTTCATATTGAAGAAGAAATCTAGCACGAAATATGCCAAGGTGGCTGCAACCGCGCCATTGCCGCGAAGACAATACATTTTCTGTTGCTGAGGGCAAAACCCAGGAACAGAAATTGTAAAAGAGGGGCTAGGGGCTAGGGACTAGGGGCTAGGGATTAGGGGAAGAATGTGAAAGTGTGGAAATGTGGAAACAGCCAATACCAACAGCCAATTATCAATGTCGCCACTCGAATTGGCTATTGGGTTTGGGCATTGGCAACACCTCCACATTGGCAACATTTCTTTTCTGGCTCCCGGCCGCGCCGCTTAACGCAAGTCGCTTCGCGACACGCAAGGGTTACGCTCGCATCGATGTGGCTACTACGGGCAAAGCCCTACGCCACAATCGATACTCGCGTGGAGGTTGATGGAACTCGCGGCAAAAGCGATTGTGGCGTAGCCGCCACGGGCGGCGTCGTAGCCACATCGGTTTTGACGCAGCTTTTGCGTCCGGCCACAGGCCGGTTGCGTTAATGGGGGAACAGGGAATGGGGAACAGGGAACTGGGCTTTTCAACTTCTCAACTTGTCTATCGCTTGTCGCATGTAGCCAGTCAATGGTAGAATATTTAACTCTGTTTTTTCGCCACGCTAATTGTTCCCAACTGAAATGAACAAAAAGAGGAAAGTCCGCACAGCCGTGATTGGGTGCGGTGTAATCAGCGAACTCCACCTGCGGTGCTTCGCCCACAACGAGCAGGCGGAGGTCGTCGCAGTCTGCGATCTCATCCCCGCACGCGCCGAAAAGGCCGCCCGCGAACGCGCCCCCGGCGCCCGCTGGACGACCAAAGCCGAGGACATCTTCGCCGATCCCGCAATCGACGCAGTCTCCATCTGCACCGACCACGCCTCCCACGCCGCCCTCGCCTGCGCCGCCCTCGACGCCGGCAAGCACGTCCTCTGCGAGAAATGCCTTGCCGTGAACGCCTCCGACCTCCGCAAGATGCTCGCCGCCGCCAAAGCGCATCCCGAGCTGGTCGCGGCCGGCGTCTTCCAGCATCGCTTCGAGCCCCTGCCCCGCATCCTCCGCTCCCTCATCGCCGAGGGCGCCTTCGGCCGCCTCCTCACCGCCACCGGCTCCCTGCACACCTACCGCAGCGACGACTACTTCAAGAACGACGCCTGGCGCGGCACGAAGAAGGGCGAGGGCGGCTCGATCCTCATCAACCAGTCCATCCACTACTTCGATCTCCTCCTCTGGATTGCCGGAGGCGCCGACAAGGCCCGCGCCTTCTACGCCAACCTCGGCCACCAGGGCGTAATCGAAACCGAAGACACCATCTCCGTAGCCCTCAGGATGCGCGACGGCGCAGTTGGCTCCTTCGTGGCCACCAACGCCGGAATCGACCAGTGGGAGAACGTCCTCTCCTTCCAGGGCACAAAGGGCCGAGTCGAAATCCGCAACGACAAGCTCGCCTCGCTCAAGATGGGCGACCCCGCTGACGAGCGCCGTGTCTCGGCCAGAATCGAAAAGGCGCTGGCCGCCGCAGAGAAGCAGTTCGCCAAGGGGCGCGACTACTACGGCACCGGACACCAGGCGCAGATCGACGACTACGTGAAGGCGATCCTCACCAAGGGCCGCCCATACGTGACCTTCGCCGACGCCGCCGAAAGCGCCTCGATGGTGTTCGCCGCCTACGCCTCCGCCGCACGCGGCTAGTCCACGATAACAGGAAGGCGGCCCCGCCGTGAGAATCGCATATCCGGCGGAACTGCCCATCAGCGCCTGGCGCGGCACCATCATGGCTGCCGTGCGCAAGCACCAGGTGACCGTTGTCAGCGGCGACACCGGATCCGGCAAGACCACCCAGCTTCCCAAGATGCTGCTGGAGCTTGGCTATGGCCAGCGCGGCCTAATCGCCTGCACGCAGCCACGCCGCCTCGCCGCTGTGGAGATGTCGCGCCGTGTAGCCGCCGAACTCGGCGAGGATGTCGGCGGAACCGTCGGCTTCCAGCACCGCTTCTCGCGCCGCCTCTCCGACAAGACCCTCGTCAAGTTCATGACCGACGGCGTCCTGCTCTCCGAGCTGCGGCGCGACCGCTTCCTCCGCGCCTACGACGCAATCGTCATAGACGAGGCCCACGAGCGCTCGCTGAACATCGACATCCTCCTTGGCTTCCTCAAGCGCATCCTCGAACGCCGCCGCGACCTCAAGGTCATCATCTCATCCGCGACTCTGGACGTCGAACTGTTCTCCGACTTCTTCAACGGCGCGCCAATTATCGAAGTTCAAGGCAAGCGCTACCCCGTTGAAATCCGCCACCTCCCGCCAGAGGACGCCGGCGACGCAGACCTCTCCGACGAGATTCTCCGCGCCATCGAAACGCTCCCGCCCGAGGGCGACATCCTCGCCTTCCTCCCCGGCGAGCGCGACATCCGCGAGGCGGCCGAGACCCTCACCGCGCGCAACGCCATAACGGCCGACGACGAAATCCTGCCGCTGATGGCCTCCCTGCCCGCCGGAGAGCAGCAGCGCGTGTTCAAGCCATCGCCAAGGCGCAAGATAATCCTCGCCACCAACGTCGCCGAAACCTCGATCACCATCCCTGGCATCAGGTTCGTCATCGACTCCGGCCTGGCGCGCGTCCCGCGCTTCATCCACCGCTCGGGCATCCAGCGCCTGCAAATCGAGGCCGTCTCGCAGGCCTCCGCCAACCAGCGGGCGGGCCGGTGCGGCCGAACCGGCCCCGGCATCTGCATCCGCCTTTACTCCGAGGAGGACTACTCCCGCCGCCAGCAATTCGCCACCCCCGAAATTCTGCGGACCTCCCTCGCCGGGGCAGTCCTCCAGCTGCTTGACCTCGGTGTCCAAGACGTGGCTTCATTCCCCTTCCCCACAAGCCCGGAGCCGTCAATGCTCCGCGTGGCGATGGACGAACTCCGCGAACTAGGCGCAATCGACGAAGACCGGCGCGGGGTTTTCCTCACATCAACCGGCCACAGCCTGACCCGGATGCCAGTCGAGCCACGCATCGGCCGCATGATCCTCGCCGCCGCCAAGGAACGCGCCGCCGAGCAAGTGCTGCCCGTGGCCGCCTTCCTCTCATGCGAGGACCCGCGCCGCCATTCCATCGAGCAGCGCGAGGAGGCCAAGCAGGCATACGCCAAATTCAAGGCGCCGGCCTCCGACTTCGCCTCCATCCTCAAGCTCTGGCTCTGGTGGCGCGAGCAGACCGACGGCCTCTCCCAGAACAAGCGCCGCAAGCTCTGCAAGGCGAACTTCCTCTCCTACAACCGCATGTCCGAGTGGCAGGAGATCTGGCGCCAGCTCACGGACATCGCCACGCAGCTTGGCATCGACGCGAAGGAGTCGCGCGGCGGCGACGCCGGACTCCACCGCGCCCTTCTCTCCGGCCTTCTTTCCCGCATCGGCAAGTTCCACGACGGCGACAACATCTACCGTGGAGCACGCGGCGCCTCCTTCGCCATCTCCCCTGGCTCCGTCCTGCGCCGCGCGACCCCGCCCTGGATCATGGCGGCGGAGATTGTCGATACCCAGCGCCCATTCGCCTCAACAGTCGCCACCATCGAGCAGGACTGGATCGAGGGCATCGCAGGAACGCTCTGCCGCCATGCCTACCGTGCCCCAGAGTGGGACGCCGAAAGCGGATTCGTCCGCGCCGTGGAGGACGTAACCCTCTTCGGCATACCAATAGTTCTTGGCCGCCGCTGCGACTACAGCCGCATCGACCCGGTCGCCTCCCGCGACATCTTCATCCGGCGCGGACTCATCGACGGCGAATACCCCACGCCTCCGAAAGAGGTCTCCGAAAACTCGGCCGCAATCTCCCGCATCCGATCCGCCGCCGCAAAGCTGCACCGCCCCGAACTGTTCGACGAGGACGCCCTGGCCGAGCATCTCGACGCCGCCATGCCGCGCCAGGTCTGCTCCGCGCCGGCGCTGAAGCGCTGGCTCGCCGCCGCCACTCCAGCCGAACTCAAGCGCTTCAGGATCGACGAGGCGAAGTGGCTTCCAAGCGACCTCCCGGACGATGCCGACTTCCCCGACTCCATCGTCATCGAGGGCGTGCGGTTTCCCCTTGAATACCGCGACGAGGGCGGAGACGAGGATGGCCTCACCTGCATCGCCCGCCGCCAGCGCGCTCACCTCCTGCGCTCCTGGCGCAGCGACTGGCTCGTTCCCGGCCTCCTCCGCGACAAGCTCGCATGGATGGTCTCTTGCCTGCCCGCCGCCCAGCGCCGCATCCTCGCGCCGACTGCCGACACAGTTTCGCGCCTGATGACCTATCTGCGCCCGGGCGAACGGCCTCTCGCGGAGGCCGTGTCGGCGGCGCTTGCGGAGAACTGGGGGCTGCCCGTGAGGCCTTCGGCCTGGGGCAATGTCAAGGTTCCCGCCGCATACTCGACGCGATTCGTAATTGTCGATGGCCCCCAGCGCCGCATCGTCGCTGAAGGCCGCGACTTGGAGGAGGTCCTGGCCGATGCCGGAATTTCCCCGCCAAAGCAGGAAGCAGCGACTGGGGCGTTGGCCAGGAATGCCGCAACCAAGCGCCACGCGACATGGGACTTCGGCGACCTTGACGCCGAGGTGGTCTCTGTCGCCTCCGGCTGGAAGGTCTGCCGCCACACCGCGCTCAAGGACTGCGGCGACGGGGTCGAGGTCGTCCTTATGGACACCGCCGACGAGGCGGAGCGCGTCCATGCCGACGGCGTGGCGCGGCTGCTGGCCCTCTCGCTTGGCCCCCGCGCCGCCGCGCAGATAAGGCTTCCCAAGTTCCCCTTCCAGACAGCTCTCTTCCTGAAGAACCTCGGCTATGACGAGAAGGAAATCGCGGGCGACGTCCTTCTCTCCGGAGTGAAGGAGGCGGCTGTCATCGGCCGCCTGCCTGTGCTGACCGCAGCCGAGTTCGACAGGCGCCGCGACATGCTGCGCACGGCCCTTGCCGAGAAGGTGGCCGCCATTTCGCCCCTCATAGTCGAGACGCTGAACCGGACGGCCGCCGTCTCGCTTCTGCTTGAGACTGATTCCAAGCTTCCAGAATCGGCGGTCCAGGGCGTGAAGGGGCAGCTCGCATGGCTGGTATTCCCCTCCTTCGCCCGACGGATTCCCCTTTCGAGGCTGCGCCACTACCCGCGCTACCTTGATGCGATCACCATGCGGCTCGAACGCGCGAAGTTCGGCCAGTCGGCCGATGCCAGCCGCCAGCGCGAGGTGGATGCCTACTGGGGCCGTTACCGCGATTTGATCGCCGATGCGGAGGAGATGCACTTTGCCGACCGCGCCGCGCTGGTGGAATACCGCTGGATGGTGGAGGAGATGCGCGTCTCGCTCTTCGCGCAGGAACTGAAGACGCCGGTTCCCGTCAGCGCAAAGCGCCTTGACGACCAATGGCGCAAGGTCATTAGGAAATAAAGGCACTACCGCAAGCTCCTTCTTCCTTAGGCCATCCAGAGGCCGAGGGCGGGGTTGGGGATGAAGAACACCTCTTCCTCATCGACCACATTCCAGCCCGGCGCAAGGGCGTTCGGGTCGTATTTGCGGATCATCTCGTCGTAGGATGCGGCCTTGAAGCCGACGCCCTCTATCTCTTCGGCCGTGATCTTCTTCACGGCGTATGTAATCGAGAAGCGGCCGTCCGACGATCCGTGGATCAAGTGCGCCGCCGCGCCGGCGTTGGCGCGGAGGTCGTCGTTGGCCGGAGCCTCGAATGCCTCCAGCGTGGCGAGCCTACCGCGATAGCCGTATTTGCGGATAAGTCCATCGACAGTGGCATCCTCGCCGAAGCGCTCAACGCCCGGAGCCAGGACAATCAGCTCGCCGCCGTCGGCCATGGCCATGCGGGTGCGGTAGATTGCCTTGTTGCCAAGCCAGGTCGAGGTGAACTCCGTCGGCTCAAGATAGACAACGCATTTCTTAAAAGGCTTCTCGACCTTGTCGGTGTTCATCTTCTGCGCGAGGGCGATGGCATTCTCAAGGCATGCGCGCCCTTCGCCGATGAAGAGGCCGTGCTGGCGGATCTTGCCGCCGGGGGCCGTCGTGACGGTGAGGGCGAAGAGGACCGGCACCTTGCCATAGACGAAGTGTTCGAGGGCGTAGTCGAAGAGCTGGCGGACCGGGGAATGGTCGCGGCCCATGGCCTTCTCCATGCCGCAGACCGCGCCAATCATGTGGCTGGCGTTGATCATGGCGCTGCCGCCAATGCCCACGAAGATGTTCTTGCCGTGGTTGGCCATTCCAACGACCTCGTGCGGCACCACCTGTCCGGGCGAGACTACAAGGTCGTAGCTCTTGTCGATGAAGCGGCGGTTCACCTCGACCGGCACGGCATGGCGCCAAAGGCCATCGGAAATGCGCATGACGTCTGCCTCGGGTATTTCGCCCAGCTTGACAACGTCGTTGCGCCAGTCGTGGACAATCATTTCGGAGAACGGAATGTCGCCGAACATGGCGCCCCACTGGCTCTCCGAGACGGGAACATGCGTGCCGAGGGCGGGCATGACGTCCACGGCGCAGCCCTGGTCGCGGAGGTGGTGCCAGAGGATGTTTGTGATGAGGCCGGCGTTGGAGTGGAAGCGGGTGAAGTCCGGCGGGATGATAAGGACGCGCCGCAGCGTGCGCCCCTCAAGGGCCTTTGCGAGCGCCGCCGCGATCTCGTCGCGGCTCATGCCAAGATCAGATGAAGCGGTAACATTGATGTCATTCATGGTCAGACAATTCTCGCTAATCATGCAAGTATTGTCAAGTGCAAACCATTTTGGCGCGTAGCAATTTGCCTCACTTTATGGAAAGTCGTTGACACCCCTGGCGAATTTTGCGAGAATTTACGCTTTTGACGAAATGGCGAACCAGCATTGAGGAGCAAGCTTTATGGAACTTGAAAACATCGCGCCGGAATTCACCGCCGCCGTTCGGGCGAATGCCTCCGACGCAGTCCGCGACATGTGGTACGGCTACGAGCGCATGCGGTTCACCTTCGAGGGGCACGACGCCTGGATTGTCGAGCCGAAGAAGGGTCCGGCGCTCGGGCGGCCGTGGACCTGGACGATGCAGTGGGCCGACGCCTTCGTGGATCGCACGGGCGTCCTTGACCTGCTGGCGCGCGGCTGGCGGCACGTCCACATCGACACCTTCTCGCACCGCATGGACGAGGAGGGGCTGCGCGTGAGCCGCGAATTCCAGCGGTTCCTCGTCGAAAAACTCGACTTCGCGCCAAAGGCGCGGCTCGTGGGCATGAGCTGGGGCGGGTTCTTCTCCGTCCGCTACGCCGCCCGCTTCCCCGATTGCGTGGCCCGCATCTACCTTGACGCGCCGCTTCTGACCTTCACGGATTTCGCCCATCTGGGTGCCGCATCCACACCGACGGAGGAAGCGGCCGCCGTAGGCCCATGGGCCGCCATGCCGCCGAAAGACGGCGACTGGATGGCCGACCCGCGCATGCCGGTGAACATGGCAGAAGCGCTTGCCGAAGCGCACATCCCCATTCTTCTGCTCTACGGCGGACAGGACGCAACCGTTCCCCCTGCGAAAAACGCCGAAACATTCGCGGCACGGTTCCAAGCCGCCGGCGGCGAAATCGCCATTAATTGCCGTCCCCTGTTCGGCCACCACCCGCATGGCCTGGATCCGGACAAGACAGAGCAAATTACAGATTTCCTCGCACGATCATAATATGACGAAGGACATGATTATCAACGGCACCCACGGCTATACGCCGGAGGACTATGTGCAGCCGCCGGAACCAGAGGTCCGCGAGCGGCTTGAATGGTTCAAGGACCAGAAGCTCGCGCTGATGATGCATTTCGGCATCTACTCGCAGCTGGGCATTTTCGAGTCGTGGCCGCTGAGCGACGCTGACGCCAGTTGGTCGCGCGCCCAAATCGACTGGACTGACGACGCCGAGACCTTCAAGCGCCAGTACTGGAATCTTTGGAAGTCCTTCAACCCCGTGCGGATTGAGCCGGACAAATGGGCGGCTCTCGCGCGCGAGAGCGGCTTCAGGTATCTCGTCTTCACGACGAAGCACCACGACGGCTTCTGCCTCTTTGACTCCAAACACTCCGACTTCAAGGTTACGAATCCGGAGTGCCCCTTCTCCGGAGACCCCCGCGCCGACATCGTGAGGAATGTGTTTGACGCTTTCCGCGCCGAGGGCCTTGCCATCGCCGCCTATTTTTCAAAGCCTGACTGGCACTGCGAGGATTTTTGGGAGGGGCATGGCCTCGGGCGCACGGTATCGCGCATGCCGACCTACGACGTGGTGGCGAATCCCGGGAAGTGGGCGCGGTTCCGGGAGTTCACGAAGAACCAGATCGTCGAACTTGTGCGCGACTACGGCCCGGTGGACATAATCTGGCTCGACGGCGGGCAGGTCCAGCGAAGGGCCGGCCTCGACATCGGCATCGAGGAGATCATCGCCGAGGCGCGTAAATACAAGCCCGATCTCATCTCCGCCGACCGCACCGCCGGAGGCCCATGCGAAAACGTGATCACGCCCGAGCAGACGGTTCCGCCAAACCCGCTGGCCGTTCCGTGGGAGAGCTGCATCACGATGGGAACGGGCTTCTCGTATCGCTATGACGACGAATACAAGTCGCCGCAAGAACTGGTGCATCTGCTCCTCGACATCGTGGCGAAGGGCGGGAACCTCGCCCTCAATGTAGCGCCGCAGCCCGACGGATGCCTCCCCTACCCCGCCATCAGGCGGATGGAGGCCCTGGGGGCGTGGCTCAAGACATTCGGGAAGGGCGTCTATGCGACGCGCCCCGCAGCGCCGTTCGCGAAAGACTCCTGGCGCTTCACAGGCGCGAAGGACGGCGGAACGCTCTACGCCTTCCGCCTCTGGGCCGAAAACGAAAGCGCCTCACGCGAAGAGACAATCCCCGTTGAGCACCCCGAATGTGTCCAATGTGTCGTCTCCCTCGCGACTGGCGCGAAAATCCCGTTCCATGCCGCCAATGGCGGCCTCTCGATTCGCATCCCCGAACAGTTCCAGGCCAATGCCTTCGCCGATGGTTTCGCATTGTCTCTCCGCGCCTCCGCGTGATTTTCCCATTGGCATTGCAAAACTGAAAAGCAACAACCTATGAAAGCACTCACCATGATCCTAGCCTCCTCTCTCTCCCTAGCCATCTGCGCGGCCGACGCCGAGCCGTTGCTTTCCGTTAATGGCCCGCTGCTGCGCTCGCGCGAGGGATGGTCGTTCGTGCCGTCGAAACCCAATGCCGACGGCGCGACCTTCAACGAGTTCGAGGGCTTCTACCCCGACAAGGGCGGGAAGCTCCAATCCCCGCGGATTCCCCTTGTCGGCAAGGCGGAGGGAAAGGGCGCCTATTACAGGATATCTTTCACGGCACAGGCGCTTACCCGCGGATATGTCTGCGTGAACTTCTACGATGCGGATGGCAAGGCGCTCGCAGACAACTATGATGTGCTATATAAGACAGAGGGAACGGGGAACGGGGAACGGGGAACGGAGGGAACTGGCAGGCATTATGACCGCGTCTTCTACGCGATGGGCCAGACGACCTCCATCGACGTATTCTTCCAAAGCAAGGACGGCTACGAGGTGCGGGACCTGCGCATCGAGCCGGCGACATGGGCGGACGCCGCCGACTACTGCGACCGCGTCCTCGCCGCGCTGCCGCCGTTTTCCTTCGCCGCGCCGGCGGACGCAACGGCGCTCCTGCCGCGCACGATGGAGGCGCTTCGGACTGGCAAGCCGTGGCGCGTTGTGATGCTTGGCGACTCAATCGTGCAGGACGCCTTCCACTCGCAGTTCCACTCCCTCGTGAAGCGCGCCTTCCCGGCATCCGATGCGGAATGGATCGTCTCGGTGCGCGGCTCGACCGGCTGCCAGACCTACGCGATGGCAGACGAGTTCTTCCCCTGCGTTGTCGACAAGCGCCCGGACCTGCTTCTCATTGGCGGCATCAGCAACTACGTCAAGAAAGACGGCCCCGACGGCGCGGCGGCGATCATGGCGGTAGCCCGCGCCGCGCGCGACCGTCTCGGCTGCGAAGTGCTCGTGACGAGCGCGGCGCTTCACCGCGATCTGCGCACGCGCGACCCTGCGAACCCTGACGCGCCGATCCCACCTGCGGCGTGGAACAGCGCCCTCGCTGAGTCCTCGGGCGGCGGGGCGCGTCTCGAAGAACTCCGCGACCTATGCGCCAAAAACGGCTTCCCCTTCTGGGACCTCATCACGCCATGCTACGAATGGCTCTTCGCGAGCGGCCTGCCTTTCGAGTTTTACAGCCGCGATGCCGTCCACTCCGGCGAACTTGGAAAGCAAATCATCGCCCGCGCACTCTTCGCGCACTTCACTAGCGAACCGTCGGGCCGTTGACTAAGGGGGCGAAGAAATGCCCAAGGCCATGTTCAACACCAGCCGCTACGCAAAAGCGCCGCTTTCGCGGCGGCTGGCGGAGGCAATCAAGGATTCCATAATCCACGGGAAGTTCAAGCCTGGCGAGGCGCTGCCGCCAATCCGCCAGCTTGTCGAGGACTGCGGCAGGAGCGCCAAAGTCCCGCGCAAGGCGCTCGAGATCCTCGAGGCAGAGGGCTGGACCCGCCCAGTTCGCGGCGTCGGCTCCATCGTGCTTGACCGGGGCGAAGACCCACAATCCAGCGGACGGGTTCTCTTCTACGTCCGCCACACGGGCCTGAGCAACTATGGGGCAAGCCTCATGGCGATCATCGACGCGAAGCTCATGGCCAAGGGCTACAAGACCTTCGTCATCAACGCCTCCAGCCGCAGCGAGGCGCTGGCCTGCCGCAGGTTGGAGTCGCGGCTTAGGGAGAAGTGGTCGCTTGTCGCCCTGATAGGCGGCGGAATCGAGGCCCGCGACCTAGTCGAGAAATCCGGGCATCCATTCGTCCTGCTTGGCGACGGCGGAATCCTGCTGGAATGCTCGGCGCCGTCGTGCGTCGGCCGAATCGGATTCCGCACAGGAGAGGCACTCCCGCAATTCGTGCGCGAATGCCTTCGCAAAAAGGTGAAAAGGGTCGTCCAGTTCGTGTATGATGTCGGGTCGTTCGACGCGACAGGGGCGCTGCTTGAAAAGGGTATTGAAACGGAAACAATCAAAATCGGGCGCAAGTCGTCCCCGGCGGAAGTCTCGCGGGCCGCCATTGTGGCAATGGAGCGCATCCTCGCGAAAGGAGCATTGCCGGATCTCTTCCTCTTCACCGACGATCACATTGCGCAGGGGGGGCTTGTCGCCCTTGCCGTGGCCGGAATCAAGGTGCCAAGGGACGTCAAGATAGCGACCCACGCCAACAAGGGGTTCGGACCAATCTGGCCGACGAGGCTGGCGCGATTCGAGGTCGACCCCGTTGCGAACGGCCGCGCCTCGGCGGACGCCATCCTGGCCTTTTTGGAAAACGGGGCGTTCCCGACTGGCCTCAACCTCGGCAGCGTTTGGAAAAAAGGCACCACGATGTAGCTGTGGCGGCGCGGCAGCGCCTTTGGCGCCTTTTCATGCGCCTTTGATGACTTCCGCAAAGTCTAGGTGACGAAAAGACTTTTCGCAGGAGAGCGTCACATAGCCCTTCGAGGCATATTCGCCAGCAATCATCCGGTCAACGAATCCGGGGCTGGCTTTCCATGCCTCTGGGGTGCCAAGCGCCGCCATGGCCTCTGCGGCGAAGGAAAACCCTTCCTCGTTGGCCAATGCGCGCAGGGCCATTATGGCGTCTTCCTTGGTATTGCCGTAGTGGTGCTGGAGCGCATAATAGGCTTCAGACGCGACTTGGCAAGACACGAAAAAAACGTTGCCGCCATCTAGCAATTCGCAAATGCGGTTTCGGACAAACTCGGCATGGCTGTCGTTTGTCTGGGCGACAAGACGCATGATTACGGAAGTGTCGAGACCGTATGTCATGGCGCGCACATCATCGCTTCCTTTTCTGCGTATTCCCTTGCCCGCCCCTTTGCAATGCTCTCGCGGATGGATTCCATGTCATGAGGGCCGTCAATGTTTTTCCGAGGCTTGGCAATGCCGAAGCACGCGAGACGCCGACGCGGCTTGGCCTTTGGCCGTTCTGTTGCGACGCCAATGTCTTCAGGCCTTGCCAGTGGTCGCCAGTCTGGACGCTGCATCCAGTCGCCGAGGAGCGCCACGGTGACATATCGCAGAGAAGTTCCTTCCGCAGCCGTGCGTGTGCGCACGGCCTTGTAAAGGACATCTGGAATATCTATGGTCGTTCTCATGCAAAGAATAATACCACATGCCATACAATGTGTCAAAAGGCATAAAACGGCAGGCTTATCCCCCATTTTCCACCAGGAAATTTGGGATAGCTTAATCTTGCTTTTCCCACGCAGGTCAGGCGCTTCGCGCTGGAACACCAAAGCCGCATCGGCTGGGAGCGGCTGCGCCGCCGTGCGGCAAGCCCCGCCCTTGCGCCAGTGGGCAAGCCCCCGCGCAAGGCCGAGACCTTGCCGCGCCACTCCGTGGCCCAGCCTCGCGGACACGA
>JAEEGL016687458.1_pt1 | contig 13635 bp, 4 predicted proteins | sample 9134231 | NCBI WGS metagenome assembly JAEEGL01 (sample SAMN16246548, study PRJNA631951) | gut metagenome | biome: gut microbiome; feature: rumen; material: fiber-attached | host: Bos | place: Iran: Karaj | collected 2018-10
ACCCCCGGCCCACGGCTTAGAAGGCCGTTGCTCTATCCAACTGAGCTACAGGCGCATGCCGCAGGACGGCTTCCCCAGTGTGCTTTGGCGCTTTCAGTGGGAACGCTTCCGTTTCCGCTGACAGATATGGATTATATCACGCTGAAATGCAAGTGTCAACCGGTTTTTCGCCTTTGCGGATTGACAAAAACCAGTTGGGAGATTATTCTGTTTCAGTGCGAGGTGAACAGACGGTCGCAGGCCTTCGGGCATGAGGAAAGTCCGGGCACCGCAGGGCAAGGGTGCCGGCTAACGGCCGGCGGAGGCGACTCCAGGGAGAGTGCAACAGAAATAAACCGCCGTCCTTCGGGGCGGTAAGGATGGAAAGGCGAGGTAAGAGCTCACCCGGGAACCTGGTAACAGGCTCCTGCTGTAAACCCCACCCGGTGCAAGATGCAATGGAGGCATGCCAGCGGCCCGCCGCGTCCTCCGCAATCGCTTGAGCCGTGCGGTAACGTACGGCCTGGATAGATGACCGTCCAGTACAGAACCCGGCTTATGGTCACGCTCGCATTATATGGAAACGCTCTCCGCACAGGAGAGCGTTTTCGTGTGTTATTTTACTTCTGTCAGCAGTTCACCGTTCCGCAGGGTGATGAGGATGCCTTCCTGGCTGTTCTCGGTATTCAGCACCGGGACATTGCTGCTTTTCAGGGTCATCAGCACCCGGGGAGCCGGCGTATCCGGCTCATCATCGGAATTGGTGGAGATCACGGCCAATGCAGGCTGTACAGCGGCCACCAGTGCGCTGCTGGTTGCATCGCTTTCCCCATGATTGGCGATTTTCAGCACATTCGCCTTCGGAATCAGGCCGGCGGCCAGCAGGACGTTTTCCTCCGGGAATTCCATATCTCCGGTCAGCAGCATGCTGCCCCCGCCGCCTTCCGCAAGCAGAACCAGGGAATTGTTATTTTCCAGTTCCTCGTTTTTTTCTGTCGGTCCGATTACCGTCAGCTTCCCGCCGTCCAGCGGCAGGGTATCTCCCGCGGCAAGCCAGATGACCTCCCGGTCTGTGTTTTTGATTGCCTTGTCAACGGGATGCTTCCCGTCTTCCTTTTTCAGGACATAATATCTGGAAGCATAGATGTTTTCCACGTCGATTTCCGAGGCCAGAAGTGCCTTCAGGCCGCCTGTGTGGTCGGCGTGGGTATGGGTGAGGATCACGCCGTCCAGGCGGGTAATGCCTTCCTTGCGAAGCGCATCCAGCAGCGCGTCCGCGCTTTTCTTTGAACCGGTATCGATCAGGTAGGCGGAATTTCCGCTGCGCAGCAGCAGGGCGTCCGCTTTCCGGACGTTGATCGCCAGCAGCGACATTTCCTGATTGCTGTTCATTTCTCCGGTGCTGGCTGAACCAAGCAGGGAGAAGACCAGCAGGGATATCAGCAGCAGTTTCTTCATCATTTATTCTCCTTCCGGACGCCTGAGCCGGAAAAACTGTTCCAGCAGCGCCCGACAGTCATCCGCCGGTCCGCCGTGTTCCCATACGGTGTGGCCGTGGAATAGGGGATCGGCCGGCAGATCGTACACGCTGCCGCAGCAGCCGGCTTCCGGATCTGCCGCGGCGAAAACGCAGCGGCCCAGGCGGCTCATCAGCAGCGCACCGGCGCACATGGGACAGGGCTCCAGGGTAACATACAGCGTACAGTCCTTCAGCCGCCAGTCACCCAGCTTTTCCGCACCGTGGCGAAGACAGAGCATTTCGGCATGGGCGGTGGGATCCTTCAGTGTTTCCCGCCGGTTGTGATCCGCCCACAGGAGCGTATCCCCTTTGTACAGGGCGGCGCCGACAGGTACTTCGCCTTCGGCCAGCGCCTTCCGCGCCTCCTCCAGTGCTGTGAGCATGCAGGAGCGGTCCAGATCATCCATGACGGTTTCCACCTCCCGGCCGCAAAATCAGTGTTCGCTCACATTATTAAGGACGAATGAGGAAATGTCAACCTTCCCGGAAGCAGATCACAACAGGCAGACAGGTTGAAAAACAGGCAAATACGGTTACATGTCTGCAATGGATCATACGGGTTGTAAATTCCGCGCAGAACACTTTGCCGGCTGGTGGTCTGCCGGGTCACACGGGCACCTCGTGCGGCCCAGTGTACTTTTTCTGATGTGATCTTGTCACGCATGCTGTAAATCATTGGGAATACAAGGGTTTGCGGTATTTTAATGCGATTTCCGGATTTGGAAAAAATGCTTGCAAATTACATATAACCCTGTTAGAATGTAACCATCGTGTAAGTAATGACGGCCGTGATAAATCACGGAACGTTATGGAATAAAACTCACTTTATGAAACAAAGTGGGCGCAAGGGGGATGACCCATGGCAGATACCATTCGCATTCAGATGATGGACCATTTTCTTATATTTATAGATGAGAAAAAGACAGACCATCTGGCAACCAAATCCAAGAAAGGCGCAGCGCTGGTTCAGTACCTGATCCTGAACGAGGGCGAGCCGGTTCCGAACCAGAAACTGCTCTCCGCCCTGTGGGACGAAGAAAAGAGCACGAACCCTGAGAACGCGCTGAAGACACTGGTCAGCCGTCTTCGGGTACTTCTCAATCAGATTGATCCGATTCTCGGACCGTGCGTGGTCTCCGACCGCGGCGCATATCACTGGGAATGCCCGGAGTGCATGAGCATCGACCTGTATGAGATCGACGCGATCTTCAACCGGCTGGCGGAGAACAACCTGCCCATTCAGGAACAGAAGCGCCTGTATAACCAGCTGCTGGACCTGTACCAGGGCGACCTGCTGCAGCACAGCGAGCAGAACCAGTGGGCGCTGGCGAAAGCCACCACGCTGCACAACAAGTTCATGGCGGCTGTGTATGCCTATATCGAACTTCTGAAATCCAAGGCCCAGCATGCGGACATCGTGAGTGTCTGCCGCAAGGCGCTGGATGTGGATTCTTTTGACGACCGGCTGCACATTGAACTCATGTCCGCCCTGATCAAGATCAACCGCACCGGTGAAGCACTGGTGCAGTACAAGCACGTGGTGCAGCTGAACTACCGGTATCTGGGTGTGCAGCCCAGCGAGGACCTGCAGGAGTTCTACAAGCAGATCGTTTCCGCAGGCAAGACGCTGGACTTCAACCTGGAATCCATCCGCAACGAACTGCGGGAGAGCGGAGATCGCCGCGGTGCCTTTGTCTGCGAGTATGCTGTTTTCAAGGAAATCTTCAACCTGCAGATGCGGAACCTGGAGCGCCTGGGCGCCACGATGTTCCTGGCGATCATCATGGTCTCGCCCTACAATGACAAGGAGATTGACAACCTGCGCCAGAACCAGATCATGGACGGGCTGCTGGAAATCCTGAAGCAGAACCTGCGCAAAGGCGATACCATTACGCGGTTTGCCCCGACCATCTATGCCCTGTTGCTGCCCACTGTGAACTACAATACCGGCGGCATGGTCCTGGAGCGGATCAAGCGGGTCTTCTACCGCAATTATCCCAACAGCAATATTGTCTTCAACTATCGCGTAGGCCCGCTGACTTCCCAGGGTGTGATCAAGGATCATCCCGAGCTTGAGGAGCAGGAATAAGACACAACCGGACTGACCATAAACGGTGTTCTGAGAGATCAGAGCGCCGTTTTTTTGTCGTTTTGCCATGTACGCACAATTACCGGAAACGTTTGCATAAGCATGCAAGTTTATGAAAAAATGAGCGGGATTTCTTGTACAAAAAACCTCAAATAAGTAACTAAACAATAAAAAAACAAAGAAATTAAGTAATTATTTGAGGAAAAAGTGAAATCCTGTGGCGATTATGGCAGAAGGATTTCGCCCAAATTATGGCAAAATCAGACTATAAAATTCACGGAAGAAACGGATGAAATGCTTGATAAATAAAGAGGGGAGTGCTACAATACTCATACATAAGAATATACATTTTTGTAATAGACGAAGCGAATGCTCCCCGAAAAGGAGCATCAGTACTGTTTTACCGAGTGAAAACGTTTACCAAAAGGACTGCAAACGAAGGAGTCAGAATTATGAAAAAGAGTTTCATCCGGACGCTTTCCGTGATCTGCACCGTCTTGCTGCTTGCAAGTACGATTGCGGTATGGGCTGAGGCAAGTACACCGGCCACGCCCACGGATATTGCCCCCGTAGAGACAGAAGTTACCCCGGAAGAGCCCGGGGAAACTCCGCCGGAGGCAGAAGAGCCCGGGGATGAACCTGAAATACCGGCAGAAGGACAGCCGGAGGAAAAGCCGGAAGAACATCCGGAAGAGCAGCCTGAGGAAAAACCGGCAGAGAATCCTGAAGAGAAGCCTGCGGAAAAACCTTCGGACAAACCGGAAGAAACACCCGGGGAGGAAAAGCCTGAGACTCCGAAAGAGCAGCCGGAACAGAAACCGGAGAAGAAGCAGGAAGAAGCCCAGGAAGAACCGGTTGAGAGCGAAGAGATTGTCATCACCAAGGCTGTCCGGATCGGGGATAACTGGAGCGGCCGTGTCAGTAAGAAAAAGCCGGCCATCCTGAAACTGGATGTCAGCCAGAAACAAACGGTTCATATCCTTGTGGAAGGCAAAGGCGTATGGGTCTCTGCAGAGAAGTCCGACCGCCGGAGTGAAAACCCTACCCGGACCGAAACAGACTCTGAAACCAACAGAACCATTATCACCCTGAAAGCGGAAACAGGTTCTTACCTGATTACCCTGGGGCCCGTGGAAACCAATCTGATGTCCAATGTGAAGGTTTCCTTCCTTAATAATGCTGCCTATGAAGCCTGGAAGGCCGAGCAGGAAGAGAACGAAGCTGAACCGGAAGGCGAACCTGAGGAGGATCAGCCTGCAGAAGAGCCGGAAGGCGAACCTGAAGAGGAGCAGCCCGAAGAAGAGCCGGAAGACGAACCTGAAGAAGAACAACCCGGAGAAGAACCGGAAGGCGAACCTGAAGAGGAACAGCCCGCAGAAGAGCCTGAAGGCGAACCTGAAGAGGAACAACCCAAAGAAGAGCCGGAAGGCGAACCTGAAGAAGAACAACCCGGAGAAGAAGCTGAAGGCGAACCTGAGGAAGAACAGCCCGGAGAAGAACCGGAAGGCGAACCTGAGGAAGAACAACCCGGAGAAGAACCGGAAGGCGAACCTGAGGAAGAACAACCCGGAGAAGAACCGGAAGGCGAACCTGAGGAAGAACAACCTGAAGAAGAACTCGAAGGGGAACCTGAAGAAGAATCGGAAGAAAACAGACCAGAGTCTGAAATGGCACCTGAAAGACATATAACCGTTGATGTAACATGGGATGTGCCTGATCCAATCATCGGAGATACAGCCCATTTAACAGCTACGCTGGAAGGTTATGAAGGACTGCAGTATTCCATGCAGTGGCAATACAGTCCCGACCGGATTACCTGGTATGATATCGAGGGTGAGACGGATACCGCAATGGATGTAGTCGTAACAGAAGAGAATAATGTCGTATACTGGCGCATACTGGTATATGTAGAAGAAGATCAGGAAGACTGATCTGTATAGCCGTGCCCTTTCAGGGTACGGCTGATGCTGCTTATTACGAACGAAAAAACCTGGCCGAAAAGGGGAACGAACATGAAACTGACAATGAAGAGAACGATCGCATATCTGCTCACCCTGGTGATGCTGATTAATATCTTCCCGACTTCTGCATTCGCGGATCCGGTGATTACCACAGAGGAAGGCGGAACCGGTCCGTTTAATGTCGGCTCAACAAGAGCAGTACCGGAGGGATCAAATGTCACAGTGACCATTGACGCCGAAGGTATCGATCTGTCCGGAGACGGATCCAGCTACTACATTGTGGTCGGCAGCAATGACAATCTTGCTCCTTACCGGAATGTTAAAATTGATGCAGACAGCCCGGCAGGAGAATACGGGTTTTCTGTTGAGAATCTCGATCAGTTTGATACTTTGTTCGTTTTACTGAAACGATATACAAGTGATGAAACAGCTACACCAAATGAATCCGATAACCATGAAATCGTCTTCAATATGCATCCAACAGCAAAGGAAATTACTATTGGAGATAAAAAATATGACTTTTCATGGGAAGAAACTGTACCCAAACAGTCTTATAAGATCACAATTACTGAAGCTGAAAACAACCAGGGCGGCGGAGATGAACCAAGTGGAGCAGGACATACTGCAATAATCAAATTGGGCAAGGGTGTGAATCTAGAGAATGCCTATGTAGTTTTCTTTGCCCATAAAAAACCCACGCCAGGAGAACAACCAGGACAAAAGAAGGGAGCCGTTGCATATCCTCTACCTGATGCCACCAGTGGAAAAACTTTTATTGTGGAATCTGGAACCTCATTTCCGGTGCCTTACAGTAATGGTACGGTCTATTCATATGATGAATGTGATAACATAGAAGTATGGTTAGTTGCCAATGTTGGTGGTGGAATACAGGAATACCACTTAAACGACAATGGCAAGCAATTGGAAGATAATAACTGGAGGATAAAAAAACCAAACTATAATGGGAATACTGTTACCATATTACCAGAGCCTCCTGATCCCCATTCCACTACAACCACAATCCAGGTTGGCGATATGCCGGCATATGATGCTGCAATCACGTTCACCCAAGGCGGTACCAGCGTTACCCCGGAATTGTCTGAAAGATACTATATTCTGGCTGGTATCGATGAGGGCAGTTATGATTTCTATGCACCGGTGAATTCAGACGGAACAGTCGGAGCTTTTGTCGGTGACGGCGTTCTGGAAGGCGGAAAACTGCCGGCTATTCAGAGCCTGCAGATTGTGAAGTATACAGGGAATGTCTCGAATCCAACTCTTTCGGATCTGATTGGTGCGGATTCTGAATGGATTGATGATGGCGACGATCTGGACGGATATACTGTTACTTATCCGACATCGCTTGAACCGGAAACTGACACGCTTACTTTTACGGCGGCCAGTCCCCAAAGATATGATTCCACTATCACATTCTGCGAGGCGGATGGAACCCCGCAAGGAAGCAGTGCAGAACTGAATGGGAATTATTATATCGTTGCCTTAGATAATGGTGAACCGGTTTATTACGCATCCGTTCCAAACAGTTCATCTAATCTGGTTTTCAAAGACAGCGACGGAAATGAAAGAAAGATTACCGAAAACCTGACTTTTGAAATCAGGAAGGGGAGCAGCGGAAATCTTTCGTTCAGTGAAGTCGTTGATGCTGATCAGCCTACAACGCTGGGCAGGTATGTTCTGACAAGTGCATATGATAATGAAAACCATACATGCACATTCACGGCAACAAAGAGCGATGAGAAGTATGTAAAGATCAATTATTATCAGAACGGCGGAACGGAAACGGATCCGAATCCTGAAGTTACGGGCAATTTCTATCTGGTTGCTTCCGTTGACGGCAAGCCGTTGTATTATGCAGAAGTCAATACGACTGGGGCAAACCATAGTTTCAGCAATGGGGTGGATACTTTCTCCGGTGTACCGTCCAATGCTGAGATCAAACTGGTGGAATACACAGGTACCAGCGCAAATCCGACTCTGGAAGAGTTGGATGCTCTTCCCGCTGCGACAAAACTGAGCAAGTACGAATGGAGCAGGGACGACTCTGTAACGGACGGATTTGTTTTCAAGGCTATCGCTTCCAATAAGCTGTATGTGCGTGTGTCCACCTATGAGGCGGATAATATGACTCCGCTTATTCCTGAAGAACCCATAGAAGGTCAGTATTATATTCGGGTGCCGGTGAGGGAAGCTCCTGTTACAGATACCAATCCTGATCCAGCGGTCGTAGCATACTGTATGGCACCGTTCACATATGATCCGAATGCAGAACATACTGATGTTGAACTGACGAAGTTTGTAGCATCTACTGCCAGCGCTTTTGATGATAATGTGGCGGCTGCCAATATTTCCAGTTCGTTTATCGATTATGACAATGTCCGTGTTGTGAAACTGCAGAATGATAGCAACAAACCTTCCAGTTATACAGACGCCTGTGACAAAACAACCTATGTTGATGATACCGCTCCGGAAGGCTGGCTGTTTGGCGGAAAAGACAACACAGGTGACGGATGCAATATTCATCTGTACAGGGAAAATAAGACCCCGAGATATCACGTACGACTGAAATTCGATACAACAGATCCGTCTGAGATTAACCTTAACGGCGGCGCCTGGCTGAAAGTTATCGTTGATCACGAAAGCGGTCCTGACACATACGGATTTATCAAGCTGAGCAATGCGGAACATAAGAAATCAGAATATCTGACCGTTGATGAGGATAACGGCTGTATCTATATTGACATCCCGATTACAGAATGGAAGAATTGGGACGGAAGCATTGCGCAGGGTGAGCATTATACCGGCAATGAACAGGGAATCAGCGTGGTATTGGCCTATGGACCGGATGGCTCTACACCCGCTTCTGTAAGCGGCAGTCCGGAGCATACTATTCTAGTACATGATTATATTAATACTTCAGAAATTTATGCATATCCGACCGGATCTTCAGAAGATCATATTGTAGATGTGTCAGATAACTATATCGACGTCTACGATGTTGTGACCCTGAAACAGAACAAAGACCGTTTTGACGGTTATACGCTTGAAGCCATCCTGAACGGCTACAATATTGTGGCACTCTGTCCCAACAAGGTGGCCAGCCCGAGCAACAGCGGCGCATCCGCATTCGGAGACGGCGATTTCCTGATGGAGAAGCATCAGATGGGTGGCGTACTGGTCCGTGGCGATATTATCCTGGTTGCCGGTTCCGGTGTTGCAGACAGCCCTGAAATTACCAAGCCGTCTGTGGTTGGCGGATATGTTCCTCCGTTTGAAAATCCGTTCTTCAACAACCGCCAGAACAACAATAATGGTTGGAACAGCTACATTGGCTCTGTCAATACGGTGGCTGGTGATCATTATGTTAATGGGCAGACTGTTAGTGGAAGAGGATATACAGGAACTAACACCGGTACAACGATTGTTGATGATAATTATGTTGACTGGGACCGCCTGCAGAACATGGTCGTCAACACCTCCAATGCCCTTGGCGCGTCCGCGAAAACAGATGTTGTACAAAAGAATGGCAATGTATATACAGTTCCTGCTGGCTCCAATGCGCTGATTAATTATCCTGAAAAAACGATTATAACAATCAATATAGAGGTCAAAGACGAACAAGGCAACTATGTTCAGTTCAATGAAGTAACAGGAACAGATGCAAACGGCAATCCCATTACTTATACGGATTACAGCAAGATCGCAGGCACCGTAGTCAGTAACCTGGGAACAGGCACGTATTATCCTCCCAATGTTCAGATTAACGGCGTTGATCTGAAAAAAACTGCTGAAACCGGAACAGGCATGTCCCTGTTGTGGAACTTCCCGAATGCGAAGGAAATTCAGATTCCGTCAGACGTTACACCTGAATTCGGACACGTTGTAGCACCAAAGGCATTTATCAACGCTGACGCAGAAGGTAACAACAGCGGATGTCTTGTGGGTAATAAAGTCCGTTCCAAGCTTGAAGGTCACCTGTATCCCTATAAGGGATCTACCCTGATCGGTTTCTATGGAGACCTGGGCTTCGAAAAAACAGTTAACGGTGACAAGCCTTCCGAAAGGCAGAAGTATGACTTTATTCTCGAAAAACTTACGCCCAGTCTGACCAACAGCGAATATACGGAACGGATGTCCAAACTGACAGGCGATAATAAGGAACAGAGAGTGTTCTGGGAGCGCCTGCAGACAGTAAAGAATGAAGCGGATCCGGATTCCGAGAATTCAGATATCATCAGCTTTAAGGATATCTCATTTGAGACTGCCGGGACATACTATTTCAGAGTCTATGAAAAACCGGCTACGATTACGAACACTACACTGGATGAACGCCAGTTCCTGATCGAGTGCAAGGTTGGTTCCTACACATCTGACAATGGCAGAAAGACAGAGCTGCGGATGGCCAGTATCAAATACTATGAGATTGATACAAGCAAGCAGCTTCTGAACATTACCAGTTCCAGCGGCGGAAAGAATGCCTCTCTCAATCTTGCCGCTATCGGTTCAGCTGAATCACTGACGTGGGATCAGAATAATCAGAACTGCGAAACCGGGATTACATTCAATAACGAAGTCACTTCTGCTGACTACTATGTCACGCTTGAAGCGACGAAGCATCTGGAAGGCCGTAACCTGCGGGACAAGGAATTCAACTTTGTGGTCACGGATGTAACAGATCCTGATCATCCTGAGCAGGTGGCGACAGGCACAAACATCGCAGATGGTACTGCTAACAATAAAATCGATTTCAAGCAGATTCCTTATAAAGCAGAAGATGATTTCCCGCCGGATCCAGACAATCCAAATGCTCCTGTGACCAGAACCTTCATATATGAGATCACGGAAGTTATCCCGGAGCAAGCTACAGCAGCCAACCGCTACACATGGGAAAACATTACGTATGATCCTGATGCGAAGATCACAGCTACCGTAACAATCACATATAATCCTGATGCGGATGTAAACAGCGGTGAGCAGTTCTTTACGCTTGATTCGCTTGTTTACAGTCCGGCAGAGAAAACCTTCAGCAACACATTTACTGCGACGATCGAAACAGACCTGGTTGCTGAAAAGAGCATGGCCGGTAAGCGTAACGAATTCCAGGCCGGCGATACTTGGACGTTCAGCGTATCACCTTCTGAATCTTCTGCTCCGATGCCGTTCAAGGACGGAGAGGAATGCACGGAGATTGTTGTCTCACCTGCTGCGGGGGACAGCGTCAAAGAAATAGACTTTGGTACAATTACATTTACTGAGGCAGATGTTGATAAGACATACGTCTATACGATCCATGAAGAAGGTAACATTGGCGGCATTAAGAACGATTCTGACAAAACAGTTGAAATCACTGTAAGCAAGAATTCGGACGGAACGCTCTCCATTACCCGGACACCCAGCAGCCAGATCATCTCCTTTGTCAACTTTGATGAAGGCAGCAAGGATATATCCGTAGAAAAGATCTGGAAGAACAGCCTTGGACAAGAGGTCAATCGTACTACGGGTTCGGCTACAGTTCAGCTGGTTGCTGTCCGCTCTGAAGTTCAGGCGACCACACCGCCGCAGCCGACAGAAGCGGATCTGGATGTATCTATCTCCTGGTCGGGAGTTACACCTGGGGATGCAGTAATTGAGGTAACGACTGACGGCAAGACCATTACGCTGAACAGCGCAAACAATTACCACGGGAAGTTTGAAGACCTGACGATTGGCGAGACTTATGAACTGACAGCAGTGGTGACAGCAGGTGATGGAACTGTTCTGACAGAAGATACCGTGACTGCAGGTCCCATCGCTGACGGACAGAATACTGCAATCTTCAACGCGACTTATACACAGGCATCCACTACAAGGGATCTTACGGTCAGAATAAACTGGACAAACAATAATGCTCCTGCAGCCGGCGTGGATATTACAGCTACAGCGGCTGACGGAAAAACTGTCACGCTGAACAGTGGGAACAACTGGAGCGGTGTGATTTCCGGACTGGAAATTGGTAATAAGTATAATGTTCAGCTGACATTCCCTGAGAACAGCAACGCGACAGTAGATCATAATCCGAAAGAAATAACGATTGAGGACAATAATAATATCGTGGAGTTCATCGGTACCTATACCGGCGGACCGACAACGCAGGATCTGACTGTAAGAATTAACTGGACAGGTATCCCCAGCAACGTCTCTGTTCCGATAACAATCACAAAGACTTCAGACGGCAGTACAGTATACTCGGGTACGCTGAATGCGGCACCCTGGACGTATACAGCTTCTGATCTGACTATTGGTGAACAGTACAGTGTTTCTCTCGGAACACCGACAGGTGATAATGCCGGAAATGTAACGATTAATACTGCTTCTCCACAGGATATCACAATCAGCACATCGAATCATGAGGTTGCGTTTAGTGCTATTTATACAGAACCCATGCCTGAGATGGCCAGTTTGCAAGTGTCGATCAACTGGGATAATAACCCGAGTGATCTGTATGTTCAGGTAAGCGCCGGTGACAATCTGAATGTACAGCTTGATCAGAACAATAACTGGACAAGTACGATCAACAATCTGACTGTTGGCCAGACATACAACGTAACTGTTGGTAACAAATGGGGCAATGATGCAGGAAACAGCAATATCACAGATTCGCCCAAGTCGATCCAGATTGAATCGGGCACGAATACAGTTGTATTTAATGGACAGTATAATGGAGGTCAGTCTGGCGGAGCTACAAGCATCCCGGTCACGATAAATTGGGATAATGAGCCCGGTGATGTGATTGTGACTCTGACTGCAAGAAGGAATGGTCAAAGTAAGAGTATTGTTCTCTCAGGAACAGGTACAACATGGACAGGAGAATTTACAGGGCTTGAAGTTAACCAGAACTATATGATTGACTACACGATCTCCGGAGACAATGCAAGCGGAGCATCGCTAAGTCCTTCGGGAACCCAATACATCAATTCTGGCAACAGCTTAACTTATAACGGCACTTATGTTCCGCCGGCTGAGATTCCTGAAGGGAAGATCCTGTTAAGTATATACAGAAATAATGAATTATATAATGAACCAGTTCTTGTTGATGCAGGAATAGTACCAATAGAAATAACAACGCATGGATATGGTTTATCTGTGACGTATACTGCATCAAATGGAGCTAATGGCGGAACGACACCTGAAAATAGTAATGATCCGCACAGCGAAACTATCAATTTTGATTTCACTGGTTACACCGGAGAACAAGAGATCAGATTTACTTCTGGTTGGGGCGCATCAAATATTGATAGTATTATTGTTAATGGAACCGGTTCAGGAAGATGCAGGCAAGTCCGTTATATCGCAGCCACCGGATGGACCGATGTATCGTTCAGTGGCACGCATTCGATTAGTATTCAGCAGGGACTCAAGACTTTGCAGCAGATTATCGGCGATGTCGATGAAGCAGATTATGAGCTTGTCGGTAGTCCGGTAACACTGCAGTATAATGCAGATGATGAGGATCATAGTTGGAAGCATACATGGGGAGATTTACCGGAATACTATAAAGATGAAGATACTGATACAATATACAAGCTGACCTATTATGTTATTGAGACTTCTACTTCACCGACTACAGCAGGAAAGACAAATGCTTATTCTGTAACAGGTAATACTACAACAATTACGAATACTGAAGATACAACAAGTGTGTCTGTGGAGAAGGTCTGGAAGAACGCCGCCGGTGATACGCTGCCGTGGCCTGGCGACGACGTGGTGGTCACCGTAACGCTGGTAGCGGACGGAACCGCGACAGACAAGACCGTGCAGTTGAACAAGGACAAGACCAGTGACAGCTTCACGAACTTGCCGATTACTAATACAAATGGCAATCAGATTGTATATACAGTATCTGAAACATATGTTGAAGGATTACCAGATAATTACACTGCATCTGTAACGGGCAGCGCAGCAGAGGGATACACCGTCACGAACACTGAAGGCGATACAAGCATCAGTGTTGCGAAGGTATGGAAGAACGCTGAAGGCGACGTACTGCCGTGGCCGGAAGGCGCGGAAGTCGTGGTAACCCTGGCCGAGAA
>JAEEGL011043417.1_pt1 | contig 13634 bp, 11 predicted proteins | sample 9134231 | NCBI WGS metagenome assembly JAEEGL01 (sample SAMN16246548, study PRJNA631951) | gut metagenome | biome: gut microbiome; feature: rumen; material: fiber-attached | host: Bos | place: Iran: Karaj | collected 2018-10
TGAAGACTTCAGTCATTCCAACTTTACGTCCTAAGATTCCTTTCATTTTTACTTTTCCTTTCTAATTATTTCTTAATTACGATATCAACACCACTTGGTAAATCCAAATGAGCAAGAGCTTCAATTGTTTCTTTACTAGGATTTGTGATATCAATTAATCTCTTGTGAGTTCTAATTTCGAATTGTTCACGAGAATCTTTATATTTATGAACAGCTCTCAATATAGTAATCTTTTCAATTTCTGTTGGTAGTGGAACAGGTCCGCTAACAACTCCACCAGTTCTCTTAACTGTCTCAACAATTTTAGCAGCAGCTTGATCAACACTTCTGTGATCAAATGATTTAAGTCTGATTCTTACTTTGTCTTTAGACATATTATTTCCTCCTTCGCCTATAATTTCATAATATAGACTTGCTAGATGCAAATTACCTGATATGTAATTAAGTTTAATTCAACCTAACCTGGTGTATCAGCAACCTTGCATATCTCCGCCAGTCGTTTCTCTATGATTATATTCGAAAAAACAAAAAAAATCAAGCGTTTTTCTTGATTTTCTTTACTTTTTTACTATTTATTCTTCTCCTTCAACTAAAAGTGTTGAGTATATAGCAGATAATGATTGAGTAATTGCTTCTTGCTCCTCTTCACTTAATGTTTTAATATCTATAGCGTTTTCAGTATTTACTGGTGTTACAGGAGTATTATATTCAACATTTAATTGAAGAACAGCAGATAATACTTCTTTACTAACATCTTTAGTATCATACATTACTAATGTAGCTGCTACATCTGCTCCTTTTTCATCCGCTTTATTAACTTTAACTGTTATAGACATCTTTTCTATTTCTTCTTCATCTATCATTTTAATATCAGCAAATATTTTATTTTCTTTTTCATCGATTGTTAAATCTATATTAAGTTCATCTTTTTCATCAATTACGATTTTAGCTTCTTCAGCTTTACTAGTATAAGTGATTGAGCTTGAATTATCTTTAATTACCATTTCAACTAGTTTATTTGATAATGCATCAACAGATACAATTACTACTAAATCGCCATCTATATCTTTTTCACTTATATCATTTTTAAGATTAATGATTAATTCCTTAGCTACGCCTTTTCCTTCATCTATTAAATTGCCTAATGCTTCTAACGCTTTGTCATCAGCTAATAAAGCATCATATACTCCAACGCTTACCTTCTTATATTCTTCATAGTCAGCCTTATAAGTTATTTCGTTTACTAAAGATTTTGCATCTCCAACATCTTTAAATAACATTTTCTTAGACAAGTTACTTACAGTTATATTATCAAGAATAGCACTTTCAACTTTCTCCATTATGTATATTAAGTCTTCTTTTTTCTTCTGTACTTTTTCTTCTGATATACTTGGCATATCAACTACAAGTCCAAGATTAGTATCAGATTCATTATATAATTTATTAGGATAAGCATCTCTAAGATCAAAATATGATCTGTTGCCTATTTTAGAAGCAGCAAAATCCATATATTTTTCACCTTGAAGAGTCATTACTAGTTCAATTATATTCTTATTGTTATCAGTCAAATCATATCCAACTTTAGCTTTAACGCTCATACCTGACATTGATTGATATTCGGGATTACTTGATGTAAGCGTTACACTTGCTGTAGTATTTACTGAATCTAATTTAGATGTGCTAGTTAATGCTTTCACATCATAGCTCTTTACCTTCGCAACTACCCCATCCATTACTTTATTAACCACATTTTTTGGACTAGTTAATACAAAGTTATAATATGCACATAAACCACCTATTACTAAAACTATTACTAATAAAACAATAGGCCATTTTTTCGTTTCCTTTTCAACAAAAGCATTTTCAGTTGAAGGAGGTACTTTAGTATCGTCTTGAACTTGTGCATTTTCATTAATAGGATTTGTTGCATTAGAAGTTACTGCTTGTTCTCCGGTAGATGTTACTTCAGGTTGAGGGGTACCTCCAGTCGAAGATGCTGCCGCATTTCCAACAATTGTTTGCGCAGGTGCATCTGCCAAAATTGAAGGCTCAGAATCTGCAACTGGCGCAGGTGCAGGAGTAGCACTTGGCTCTGGAGTATTAACTTCTATTACACTATCCATACTTGGTAATTCTCCTATAGGATTTGATGCATTAGCATCTCCACTTACAGGAGTTGTATTTATATTATTTAAATCATTCATATTAGTTTCATTATTGTTCACACTAACACCCTACTTCCATTTACTATTATCATAATAAGTATAACAAAAAATCGATTTATTGTAAATAAAAAACACTTTTAAAAAGTGTTATTTAATTATCAAACTTTCACCAGTCATTTCTTTTGGCTTACTGATTTCATACATATCAATTATCGTAGGAATAACATCTCTAATAGTTCCATTTTCTTTTAATTTGTAATTCTTATTGCATATTATAAATGGAACTCTACTAGCTGTATGAGAATTAATAATATTTCCAGATTCATCTTTCATATATTCTACATTTCCATGATCTGAAGTAATAACTACCTCATAGAAATTTTCTTGAGCTTTTTCCAGAATATGTCCAATACATATATCAATGCTTTCTAATGCTCTAACACACGCAGGCAAATTACCTGTATGACCAAGAGCATCTAAATTAGCAAAATTAACAAGTACAAAATCATAGTCATCTTCCATAAGATTCAATAATGATTGAGTTACTTCAGAAACACTCATTTCTGGTTTAATATCATATCTCGGTACCTTAGCTGAAGGAACCAGTATTTTAGATATATTATTATTGAAAATATCTTCTGCCCCATCAAAATAATAAGTTACATGAGGATATCTCTCTGCTTCCGCTATTCTAGCTTGCTTAAAATCTAAATTAGCTAAATATTTACCAAATGTATTAGATATTGTTTCATTTGTATATGCACAATCGATATCCTCTGAAACACTATATAATGAAACACATTTAATATTATTAAATTTCTTAATATTAAACATATTAAATTCTGGATTACTAAAAGCTGATATTAATTCACGCATAGTTTCTGATCTATAATTTAAGAATAATACACCATCTCCATCCCTAACATTACTATTTTTAACAATAACACTTGGATTTACAAATTCATCAGTAATATTGTTTTTGTAATGTAATGTTAGACATCTACTATAGTCAGTAAAAGAATTACCTATATTATATACAATCGCGTCATATGCCTTTTTAACTCTATCATAGTTGTTGTCACTATCCATAGCATAATATCTACCACATATAGTTCCAATAACACCCAATTGTAATTTATTAATCTTTTCCATAAAAGATTTTATAACGCTTTCAGCTTCAAATGATGGAGCTTCTCTACCATCAGTTATAAAATGAAAAACTACATTTTTAATTTTTCTTATTTTAGCAAGAGCTAAAGCTGCATAAAAATGTTCAACACAACTATTAACATTACTTGAAGAGATTAAACCTATCATGTGTAGTGCACCATTATTATCATTAACAAAATCCATTAAATCTAATAAAGTATCATTTTCAAAAAAACTCTTGTCTTTTATCTTTTCATTTATCATAGTAAGTGGTTGTTCAATAGTTCTACCAGCGCCTATTGTCATATGTCCTGCTTCACAATTACCACTTTCACTTTTAGGAAGTCCTACCACTTCACCACTAGCATCTAGTGAACTCATAGGAAAATCTTCCATAATCTTTTTTATATTTGGAATATTAGCCATACTAATAGCATTGCCATTATCACTCTTACGTAAACCAAATCCATCTAAAATTAATAATATAATTTTTTTCATAGTTTTCTCCTGTAAACATTTTAGCACAATATATATAAATATACAAAGAAAACTTGAAATGACTAACTTACATTAATCATCTCAAGTCTTAATTTATCTGCAATAGTTACAATAAATTCAGAGTTTGTTGGCTTAGCCCTATCTATATCAACACTATGTCCAAATATGTCTTCCATCAAGTCAATATCTCCTCTTAACCATGAAACTTCTATTGCATGCCTTATTGCCCTTTCTACTCTTTGAATAGACGTATTAAATTTAATAGATAAATCTGGATATAGTTCTTTTGTTATTCCCCCTATTAAACCTGGATTTTCATATACCATTAATATAGCACTTCTAATAAATTGATAACCTTTAATATGAGAAGGTATACCAAGTGCATGTAATAATTTAGTTACTTGTATTTGTATATCTTTATTTTCTATTTCTATTATTCTATCATTATTCTTTTTATATGTTATAGTTTGTATTATTTTATTCCTTAAATCTTCTAAATCAAATGGTTTTAAACAATAATATCTTACTCCAAATTCGCTAACATCTCTAATTGTTTGTTCTTCATTATATGAAGTCATAACAATTACTTTTTTTCTTATATTATTTTCTTTCATATAATTTAATACATAAATACCATCTTTAACGGGCATCACTAAATCTAAAAGAATCAAATCATAGTCTAACTTATTTTCATCAATTAATTTAACTGCCTCTTCTCCATTTGAAACACTACCTACTACTTCAATCTTATCGCTACTACTAAAATACTCCTTAATTAAACCTACTAGTCCTTCATTGTCATCTACTACTAATACTTTAATTTTCATATTTTCTCCTTTTATTTTATTATAGCCCTACAATTGTATATATTTCTACATACCATTTTGTAATATTTTGTATTAAATTGTATTTTTTTGTCATAAAAAAATCATCATTACGATGATTTTATTCCATGGTCCAATCAACTTCTCCCCCTGACATGCAGCGCCCATATGCACTACTGCTTTGTGGTTCAACAAAGCAATTCATTCCGTCTCCACCAACTCTAATTCTTCCAGTATTGAAAGCATCAGTTAGTAATCCGGAATCAGAGCATGAATAATAGTTAGAAAACGAACGACATTTTGAACTATCAAATAATGATTGCATTATAGCTTTATTATCATTATATGCATCCACATCATAACCTTTTAAATAATATACATTTGAATTCCATACAAATCCAACATATGCTTCTGTTACTATATTGTCTTCAATAGTATATCGCATAAAGAATGGATGACCAAAAGCATTTATTGCCTCTTGATAATTAGTATAGGTAACTGCATTCGAAGGAGCGTTACGGCCAACAGTATATGATGTATCAGCCGTTGAATAAACATAGTTATCAGGCTCACTAACATTCTCACTACTTATAACTAAGATTTCATTATCATCTAATTCGCTTACAACTTGTACACTATTACTTTCTACAACATCTATTCCTGCATTATTTGTCACATTATATTGAAAGTCTCCATTTGTAACTTGTAATTTTGTTATCTTTCCTTCATTATTCATTTGTACATAGTATTTTAATTGGGAGTTACCTGTTAATTCTAATGTACTTGTGCTTCCTTCTGCATTAGACCATGTTGTATCTGTTCCACCACTTAATAGATATTGTTGCCTTGCTGTTCTTATGACTGTATTTACTTCATTTGTAAATGAATCTTTTCTTGCATTATTAAACATTCTTAGTACTGCAGGAAGTGCCATTATTACTAAGATTGCTAATATTGCTATTACTGCTAGTAATTCTACTAATGTAAATCCTTTTCTTTTCATTTATTTTCTCCATTTAATCTATCTAATGTTCTAAATTTCTTACCTTCAAGGTATTCTAGTGTGGATCCTCCTCCGGTAGATATATATTTAAATTCTAATCCTAAACTTTTAGCAGCTCCAGTTATATCGCCACCTGCTAACATAGTATCTACTTTCTTAGATGATAAATATTCCATTATTTTTTTAGTTCCTTCTATATATCCGTTATCTTCATATTTACCAAGAGGTCCATTCCATAATACAAATGTACTTTTATCTATTATCTTCTCATAGTTAGCGATGGTTTTAGGACCTATATCATATCCAATATCATCTTTTTCCATATCTTCAATATTTTTAACACCATTTTGTGTTACTACATCAACTGGTAAATGTATTTTATCACTATGAGTTTCCAACATATCTTTGCAATAATCTAATTTATCATCACTAACTATACTAGATCCTATCGGTAAGCCTTTTGCCTTTAAGAATGTAAAGCACATTGCTCCACCAAGTAATACCGCATCACTAGTATTTACTAGATTATCTATAACACCTATTTTATCATCTACTTTTGAGCCACCTAGTATTAATGTTTTTCTCTTATGCATAGCTATATTTAACATATCTACTTCTTCATCTACTAAGAATCCTGAATATGATGGTAAAAATTTGCTAATACCATAAGTAGATGCATGACATCTATGAGCAGTACCAAAAGCATCTAAAACAAATATATCTCCTAGATTAGCCCAATATTTAGAAAGTGATTCATCACAAGAACTTTCCAATTTTTTAGGGTAATCTTCATGTCTAGTATTTTCTATTACAACAATTTCACCATTATTCATATTTTCAATTGTTTTTTCTAAAAGCATGCCACGAGTTAATGGTACAAAGTATATTGGAGTATCAATTAATGTAGATAGGTGTTTAGCAACAGGTCTTAAAGTATTCTTGTCTTTATCCTCTAAAGATTCTACTCTACCTATATGTGATAATAGTATTACTTTAGCATTATTATCTACCAAATATTTAATAGTTTTTAACGCTCCAACTATTCTAGTATCATCTACCACATTACTATCTTTTATTGGAACATTAAAGTCTACTCTTACTATTACTCTCTTACCCTTTACATCTACATTTTTAATACTTTCCATATTTTTACACCTACCCGTTCATTTTCGTGTATAAATTTTTAGCATCTTCTTCTAATTTTTCTAAAGTAGTATTAATTATTCTTACATCAAACTTATCATAATCATCTAGATCTATTTCTGTTTTATGTTGTTTTTGTTCTTCACTTAAACCATTATCAAAGTCAGGTCTAAATACATTAACAGCAATCAATTCTGGAAATGCTTCCCTAAGTCCATTTATCTCTTTTTTAAATCTAACATCACTAACTATAATAGCATCATAAAAATAACTAAATATTTCTATATCATCTTTCATTCTATTAATGAAAAGATCGTCTTTCTGTAATTTTATTCTAATAACATCTGTACCCAACTTTTGTAAAAATTCACGTGGTTTTGTTTCCTCGCTTAAATCCCATCCAGTCATTTCACGTGCATAATACTTAATATATTTAGAAAGTTGAGTCACAATTACTTTCTTGCCATTATCTTCATATGCTTTTTTAATATATCCAGATAATGTATCCTTTCCATGTCTTGCTTTTCCAGATATTAAATATATCTTTGGATTTTTAAATTCTATATCCATAAAACCTCCTACTACAATAAGAAATAACACTAATAATTAAGTGTTATTCTCCAAAATCATTTTGATAAGCAATTAAACTTGCATTTATAATACCATCAATATCATTAAATTGATCTACAATAGCTGTATCAACACCGTTTGATTTCTTATTTTTTTCTTTTAAATCTACTTCTAATGATAATTCTATAGAATCATTAAATATAGATTTACTTCTAATTTTAAACTTTCTAATAGTTTTTAGTTTTCTCATAACTTCTTCATGTGCTTGAGCCTTATATTTTAATACTAATAAGTATCTATTAGAAACTTTAAATCCAAGTAAATAACTAATGAAATATAAAACGCCTATTCCAAGTGAAGCAACTAAAGCAGGAATATATAATCCAGCTCCAGCCATAATGCCTGCTGCTATACCCCAGAACATAAATCCTGTATCAACTGGTTCTTTAACAGCTGTCCTAAAACGTACGATAGATAAAGCACCAACCATACCTAAAGAAAGAGATATATTAGAATTAATTGTTCTAATAATCATTGCCGTTACCATAGATAACATTAATATACATAATGAAAATGCTTTTGAATAAACAACTCCAGTATATGTTTTTCTATAGATATAAATAATAAACATACCTATAGCAAATGCCACTATTAGTGATAACACCATATCAACAGTGGATATTGTTCCAGTAAAATTTTCTAAAACTGATTTTTTAATCGTATCAACTACACTCATTTTTTCACTCCTTATTTAATACTTCTACATAATGCAAATTTAGAAACGGCTTCCCTACAACTAGGTATATCATTTAATATATTTGCTATATGTAGTGGTAATACTTCATTAAATTTTACTTCTAATACTTGTTTTCCTTTTTCACTAACATCAAATCTAGGATAACTAGTATCAAATAAATCATAATTATACAAACTACTCTCTATATTAGAATCAAATGTTATTCTAACTTCACTTACAGGATAAGTAAATGCTACCCTATGATATTCTACTATAATAGATGGAATTAATCCTTTAGTTTTATAGTCATTTATAAACTCTAATAATAGACCTTCAGGGTTTTCTATTTCATCTATTTTACCATCTAATATTTTACTATATATATCCTTTGAAATCAATATTTGTTCTTTAGCAGTCCAATTATTATGTTTCATCTTTTTTTCTAATCTTATAAATGTATCATCATCATTATACATTCTTATTCTATACTTCTTTCTATATAGAACTCCATCCATTTTTTCATAATATGAACTAGATTCCCTATCATCAAAGTATAGGCTTTTTATTAAATATGAACCATCACTATAATAAGCATATTTATCTTTATCTAGTATTAATGATAGCTTTTGTTTTAATACTTCAGCAGCACTATTAGATATTTTAAATTTTAATTCATGTCTATATCTATACTCTTTTTTCATTTCACATCACCAAAATATTTCTTTACTTCACTATTAGATAATCCAAAGAATGATTTTGCTCCACTTACCATATAACTATTTCTATTTCTAGCATAGTTCCTAACAAATTCTACATTCTTTTCCCATTCACTATAGCTCTTATTCCAACGAGTCATATTTCTTTTAATTTCATCTTTTCCAATTTCATCTATAACATCATCTATTTTCTTAAGAACATTATCAGTAGACCATGTATTTTTTAAATTATATGAAAGTCTTTCTAAATATTTCTTTTTAAAATTAGAATTTTTCATTAAATTTCTTAATAAGAATGTTGAATAATGAGATGATGTCATACCAGATGTACTAGTAGAAAATTGATAATAGTTTTTATTAACATTATAAAATGCACTATCTAAATCATAGAATATAAATTTCCATTTACCACCATCTACATTAGGATTAGAAAAATATCTAACATTGACTATATCATTATTAGCTGTCCAAGTTTCTGCTATCCAAAAATCACATAAATTTTCAATATCTATTTGTTTAGCAACTTCATTATAATAAGTATCATTACTCATAGAATGATTATTTATATAAGATACTAAGTTATTATATTTAGTTCTACTTCCACTTTTAACTTGTCCATCAATTCTAAGCAAATCAGTAGCATTTTTATCAGAAGGTACATTATAATGATTAGCAACTAATGTTTCGTCAATTTTTTCGCGTATAAAATATAAGCCCCAATATTGTCCATTTAAATATAATGCTATTGGTCTATAAGCTTGTACATCTACACTAGTATATTCTTTTACTAAAGCTGTTCCTACTAAATCACGAATAATAGCTTTTTTAGAATAGTCTCCCATTTCATCTTGAGATCCAGTTCTTAATACTAATGAATCAAATATTGCGCTATCTACATCATCAAATACTTGATATTTTAATTTACCAGCACCATATTGTTTCTTAAATTTTAATTCATAACTTTTTTTAGCATGACCTCTTGTAGATCCACCAAATAATTTTAATCCTGCTCCTATTTCAAAACCAGTACCATCTAATTCAAAAAATTCTGCATAACATGGCTTAACATATTTTTCTACCCATGCATGTGAATGCAATTGTTTTAAATCATTAGGGCTTATTGTTACTGACATTACAGGTAATGTATGATTTTCATTAACAATATATGAAAACGTTTTAACTTCACTACTTATTTTTTCATCCTCTTTAGCCATTATTTTTAAAACAGTAGTCTTCTTAATCTCAAGAGGACTACTGTATACTTTAGATGAAGTTGTAGGTGTTGAACCATCTGTGGTGTAATAAATCTTTCCAGCACCATTAATAGCCACACTCAATGATTGAACATTATTATATATTCCAGGAGCTACGCTAGCAGTTGGAGCAAAAGATACTGCCTCTGTTCCGTTTCCATTCTTATCCCCTGGAGTTGGTTTACTAAAATAATATATTCCATAAGAAGATGATCTACCCATTGAATATCCAGAAGGTACATTAGCAATAAGTAATGAATCAATAATATCATTAGATTTTGTTAAATATAATCCTTGAGTATCAGATAAATTGAAATTAGCATGTTTATATTTAGAATTAGATAGATTAGTATCACCTGATGCCATTATTATATAGTATTCACCCTTACCAAGTTCAACTTTTGGTAACTTATACATACACATAGAATTATCATTAGTAGTTAAACAATAGTCACTTAAATTAATTGTTTTACCACTATTATTATATAATTCAATCCAATCATAATAATTACCAGCATTTTGTGCTAAATAAGAATAATTTCTATTCATTATTTCATTTATTACTAAATCTTTAGGCATAGTTAGATATTTCTTTTGGAAATTTCTAATTCCATCAACAGTATTATCATACCCAGGCGATACAGATATTCCTTCTAAGAATTTACCATCTTGTTTAATATATGCTATACCATTACCAAGATTTTTATATTCTACTTTATCTAATACTTTACCTTTATTATCACTTAAAATAACAAATCCATTAGTATTATTTAATTTAAATGAAGTACTTAAATCTCCTTCTTTAGAATTAATACCACTAGTCCATACAACAACTACTTCTCCAGGAGATAATCTCATAGATGGAAATTGCCATTTAAAGCTAACATTTTCATTATTTGAAAGTCCATAATTAGCTATATCAATCGTATCTTTGCTAATATTTTTAATTTCTACAAAACCACTATAATTACCATTTGAATCTTTAAAGTTTCCTTTGTTATTTGGAAGTATTTCATTTATAGCAATTTTCTTTTCATCACTTGTTACTAATGAAGCTAAGAACTCAATATGTCCTTCTTTAGTATTAGCATATCCAGGAGTAGCTTTTTCTTGAATTATCCAAGATCCATTCAAATCTCTTGCCATTACTGTATTAGATTCAAGAGCAACTGTTTCAACTGCATCAACTACTTTACCATTTGGTTTAAATAGTGTAACTATTTCTCCACCAGCAGATTTAAGTTTAAATGAAGCATTTAATCCACTAGTAGTCGTGCCACTTAAAAATACTACAATATATGATTTAGCTTCTATTGTTACACTTGGAAATACCCATTTAACTTTTGTATTTTCATCACTTAAACCATAATCTTTTAAATTAATATCTTTTTCATTACCATTATATATTTCTATATAATCGTATAGTTTACCTTCAGTTGATGCTACTACACCTTTATTTGATGTCATTATCTCATTTATAACTAATTTGGAAATGTTAACATCTCCATCTTCTAATTCTTTTTTATCTAGTTTCTTTGTTTTTTTATCTGTAACTAATCCTAATAATAAGAAAACAACTATTAGTAAAATACAAATAGCTAAAAATGGTAAATTAGATTTAAATTTCTTACTATCAAACTCCATATAAAAAACTCCTATTATAATTATACACTAATAAGAGTTTTTGTACTACCATAAATTTAACTTTTTTAAACTTTTTTCTTATTCAACAGTTACACTCTTAGATAAATTTCTTGGTTTATCAATATCACATTTTCTTAACTTAGCCACTTCATAAGAAAGTAATTGACAAGCAACCATAATAAGTAAGTTTTGAATAAATTCATTTGTTAAAGGAACTACTATATCATGTTTAGATAAATCTTTATCAATATTGATAGATTCCTTTCTAATAGTTATTATTAATCCACCTCTTGCTTTAGCTTCATAAATATTACTAATTGTCTTTTCACTAACAGCAAATTCACTTAATAAAGCTATTACAGGAGTATCTTTTGATATTAACGCTATTGGTCCATGTTTTAGTTCACCTGCTCCAAAGCATTCACTATGTATATATGATATTTCTTTTAATTTTAAACTTCCCTCATAACTAGAATAAATATCTATACCTCTTCCAATATAATAAACATCTTCGCTTTTATATATTGCTTTAGCTATCGATTTATAATCTTTATTAATTACTTTTTCTATATTTTCGGGTAATTTCTTATATTCTTCTAATATTTCTAATAATTTATCTTTATCTATTTTTTTAGTCTTATACATTAAATTTAATACTAATAAACTACATATATAACTTTGTGAAAAGTATCCCTTAGTAGTCGCAACACATATCTCTGGGCCAGCTAACATTGGTAAAACATATTTTGCTTCACGTGCCATAGTAGATGTTAAAACATTAACAATTGCTACTGTATCTATTCCTTCACTATTACACATTCTTAAAGACGCAAGTGTATCAGCAGTTTCTCCACTTTGAGATACGAATACCGCTAAAACATCTTTATCAAAATAATGATTTGTATATCTATATTCACTAGCTATATAACAATTACAATAAAAATTAACATTAGTACAATATTTATCAATAAAATATTTAGCTATTAAAGACGCATTATAAGCACTACCACATCCAATAAAATCAACTCTTTTATATTTACTTAAATCAATTAACTTATCACTAAATTCACCATCATGAATGTATTTAGAATATAATTTACGAGATATATCTATTTGTTCATTAATTTCTTTAAGCATATAATGCTCATAACCATTTTTCATTGCTTCTTCTATACTATAATCAGTATATTCAATAGTTTTATATACTGGTTTATTATTATAATAAATATTAAAGTTGTCACCTATTTCCACTATTTCATTATCATCAAGAACAATATATTCATTAGTGTATCCTAAGAATGCAGAAATATCGCTTGCTAAAAATGTTTCACCTGTGTTTATACCCAACACTAAAGGAGTATCTTTCTTAACACCATATAATTTATCATTGCCATCAAATAATATACCAAGAGCATAACTACCCTTTAATAATGATATTGCATTATTAATTGCTTCTATCTCATTGTTACCATCATAAAAAGAATCTATTAAAGCACATATTCTTTCACTATCTGTTTCACTTTGAAAAGTATAATCTTTTAATTTCTTTTCTACTTCTTTATAATTTTCTATTACCCCATTATGAACAAGAGTAACTCTTCCTACATGATGAGGATGAGCATTCTCTTCATTAACTTTACCATGAGTAGCCCATCTAGTATGAGCAATACCACATGTACATGAAGATAAGTCATATCTTGATAATTTTTTATCTAATTCATCTATTCTTCCAACTGATTTTATAACTCTTATTTTTTTATTATCAATTACTGCTATACCTGAGGAATCATATCCTCTATATTCTAGCATTCTTAAGCAAGATATTATTACGTCCTTAGCATTCTTCTTTCCCCTGTAACCTACTATTCCGCACATATTTACTCCTTATAAAGTGAGTATAAACAATAACCCACCTTACATTATAATTATATAA
>JAEEGL013304850.1_pt1 | contig 13634 bp, 9 predicted proteins | sample 9134231 | NCBI WGS metagenome assembly JAEEGL01 (sample SAMN16246548, study PRJNA631951) | gut metagenome | biome: gut microbiome; feature: rumen; material: fiber-attached | host: Bos | place: Iran: Karaj | collected 2018-10
AGCTGTTTCGAGATCTCCTGAGAAGACATCCCTGAAAGATCCCGGTAGGAACTGACTTTCAGCAAAAGAAGAAGCGCGTCTTCCGGGCGGATCGCCTCCTTCTTTTCCCCGAAAGAGGAAAACGCCTCCAGAAATGTCCGGTAAAACGAAATGAACGTCTGCTGTTCCTGTTCCGTCCATTCCTCTCCCGTTTTTTTGTCAAGCGCCGCAAGCAGTTTTGCGGCGTCTCCGGGCCGGTGGAAGCTGATATCGGAAACGCCTGAGTCTTTTGAGAAATCCAGGGACTCGTAATATGCCGTTATACGCGGATCCGTCGAATCCCTTGCCGGCAGGATCCTTCTGACGTGCGCCGGAATGCGGACCGCGCCGTAGTATTTCAGCACGCTTACGCGCTTGTTTCCTTCTGTGACGTAGTAATCGCCGAGATATTCATAGCACTCGATCGGATCACGGATCCCTGTCTCTGAGTTGTGCGCTTCGCACAGCGCGATCCACTTGGCCGCGAATTCGGTGTCAGCCTCAAGCAGCGGAAGAAACGACGCTGTGAACGCGGTGATCCTTCCCTTTGTTTTTATGCCGACGATACGTTTCGCCTGGATATCCTGCAGCGGAAGGCTGACCGAGTTGAGCCGCGATACTTCCGGGCACTCTTCATCGAGTACGACGGGATACGGCGAAAGGCCGAGTGCTTCCCGCTCTTTCTTTTCCCGGAACGCGCTCTTCTGCGCCCTCAGATATTCAGTTGCCGCTGAGACATCAATAATTCCCATTCCTTACCAAATCTCCTTTTCCCTATGCCAAAAATTCTAATACAATTCCGGTCGAAATGCAAGCAGCCCTCATCCCGGGAGAATACATAAGCCGGCCTTCACGGCCGGCTTGCTGATTCTGTTGATTTTCACCTTCTCAGGAACTTCTGGAAGAAGACGAAGACGAGGATGACGAAGCCTCCCTGTCCCGGATCATATGCTGAAGCGTGACCAGGATCGCGACTACGATGGGCTCCGCCTCCGGGCGGTAGATATCAACACAGTATTTGTCATGGATCGAAAGCATCTTCTGCCCGATCACGGCGACAATGGCCTCATGTTCATCGTAAAGTTCGAAGTTCAGGGCGAGAACGTTCCCGCGGAGCTGCCATCCGAGTTCCTCGATGTTCGTGATGTCCTTGATCAGATGGAACAGTTCGGTGGACAGCTGGAAATGCGTTCCGTCCGCCATCGTGATGAAATGTCTCTGATGGATCGTAAAAAACTTGCGTTCCATGTGCGCAACGAAGTTTCCGTCGGCGTCCGTGATGTCCGTCTTGTCGTGGATCGAGAAGAACTTGCTCTGCGCGCGGTACACGACCTGCTCTTTTTCATCCGTGATCTCGATCTTATGATGTACCGTAAAGACTTTCGTAGACGTGAAAAGAGAATGATGCGGTTCGCCGAACACTTCCACGTTATTGACATTGGGCTGCTCCCCCGCGTCCCGGTAGCGGTGATACTTGGAAAAAACTCCCATTGATCTGACCCCTTCGTTCCCCTTTGTAATTACGAATCACTGATTGTTCCTTGCAAACTGCGCCTGCAACCGTTCGTAGAACAGCGGATTTTCCGCGCCGTACTTCTCCTGGCACTCGTCGAGCGCCGCCTTATACAGATCCGTGTTGATGTGCTCGTCAATATCGATCTGTTTGGCGGCTTCGTCAAGGAGTCCCAGCCGGTCCATGTAGCTCCACGCGCGCTCCACCGATTTCTTCATCGGATCGATATTGAGATCGCACCGCGGGTTGTCGAGATATGCCCGGACATACTCCTCGTCCTCATGCAGGAAGTCCGCGACGAGCTCGACCGTATCGTCATGATGCGAATCGTAATAGGCCATCGCGCGGATCCATGCCTTGAGAAGCGATTTCACAGTGTTCGGATTCGACTCAAGCCATCCGGACCGCGCTTCTACCCGGCAGCAGGAATAGGCGGGGAGGATATCGGCCGCGTAAGTCACGATCTTGAGTTCCGGGTTGGTAATGACCTCGTAGTTCAGGCCTGTTCCGACCAGCGCATAATCGGCGTCTCCGTTCAGTACCGCCTGGATACGTTCCTCCTGGGTCTCCGTTTCCAGCCACTTGATCTGCTTCAGGGGATCGTACCCCCTGTCCAGAAGCGGTCCGGTGACCGCATAGACGTTCGGCTCGCACGCCATTGTTTTTCCGATCAGACTCTGAAGTCCGGTCCACGGCGTATCCACTTTCGCGATGATCGGCATGCATCCCGTCAGAAGATATCCGCCGAAGATCGTCAGATCCATTCCCTCCGCGATATGCTGCAGGGGAAGATTGGTCCCGGAATTTGACGCGATATCAATCGATCCGGTCCGCATTCCTTCAAACACCTCCGCATCCGAAGAGGTCGGCACATAGACTACGGTGATCCCTTCATCCTTGAGATACCCCTGCTGATCCGCGATCGCATTGAAGATATGGCCGCTCGGGTTCCGGGCCAGCCGGATGATCGTATGCTCACGGGTGGATGGGGGTTGTTTTGCATTCTTTCCGGAACCGGTCCCGCCGGAGCACCCCAGGAGAATCAGAAGGCTCAGGAAGAGCGCCATTATTCCATGCTTTTTCATTTCTCGTCCTCCTTCTGTTCTTCCGGGTCCTCATCCACCGGAGGCAGGTCGTCGATCGTCTTTCTTCCCGACGTATCAAGATTTGAAATCGTAACGTTCGGGAACGGTACATTGATTCCGTTCCGGTAGAAGATCTGGAGAAGCTCACGGTTCAGATACCGGCTGACTCCTATGACATCCTGCTCGATACAGCTGCAACCGACCATGATCGTGACGCCGCTTTCTCCGAGCGCCTTGATTCCGTAATAATCCGGTCCGTCGAGGATCTTTTCGTTCTTCTCCTTCAGTTTCGGCAGTTCGCGCGCAAGGACCGCTTCCACATAATCGATATCCTGACCGTATTCCATGTCGATGGTGGCGATTGCGCGGGACGTTTCCTTCGTCATGTTCAGAACGCCGGAAATGTCGCTGTTGTTGAAGATCTTGATGTTGCCGTCCATCGCCATGATCTTGGTCGTCCGCAGGCCGATGTCCACGACTGTTCCGCGGAAGCTGCTGATCGTTACGATGTCGCCGACGCGGAATTCGCCTTCAAAAACGATGAAGATACCGGCGATGATATCCTTGATCAGACTCTGCGCGCCAAAGCCGATGACCAGCGAGAGGATCCCGGCGCTTGCCAGAAGACTTGCGGAATCGATACCCAGCAGATGCAGACAGTAGAACACCGCTGCGATCGCGCTGCCGTATTTGATGACGGAAAGCAGCAGATGGCCGACCGTCTCTCCCCGCGTCCCGAGCAGCACCGTGCAGAGCTGTACCGGAATGCGGAACAGTTCCACGGCGATCAGAATCGCCGCCAGTACCAGCGCGCACGCGCTGATCGCGAAGATATTCAGATTTCTGTCCCAGTTGCCGCTCAGTATGTACCGAACGATCGAACTGCCGCGGCCGAACATTCCCACGCCGATCGCGGACAGGATCAGGTAAGCCAGCAGGAATGCGAGTATCACGGTGACCATTGTTCCAAGCTTCTGCTCCGGGCTCCGTTCGACCCACGGAATTCTCCGGTTGTCCCAGCGCGCTTTGGCCTGCACGGTCGTTGCCCTGCGTCCCGACGGAAGGATGATACTGTAGATCGCGGAGTTCAGTCCCCGCTCTCCCTGTTCTTCGCTCATCGTCTCGTACATGGTCTCCTCTTCCTTGTTCGTAACGGTGACCGTCAGCGACAGGATCAGAATCAGGATCAGACATACCCCCGCGGTTGCCAGGGCGATCCCGGTCCGGGTGGTGAACATTCCGGCTTTCGGAATCGCAGTCGCAATGAAATAGTCTTCCGCATACTGGAAGAACTGGAAGAATGACCTGCCGTTGACCCGGGTAAACCCGTAGTAATCGCTTCCGGAAAATGCTCTGGTTGAGATCCCGAGCTCCGCCGCGCTCTTTCCGATCATTGCGGAAGACGGAGAATAAAGGCAGGTATGCGCGTCTGTCGTATCGAACATGACAATGGCGCCGCCGCCCAGCATATCGGTCGACAGGACGCTCTCCGGGGTGGTCGGCTCAAGGATCTCGCCTGTAAGGGATTTATCCAGTTCGATCTGGAGCAGCGAACTGTGCGGAGTGATCTTGCCCCCGAAACTATCGTCCCCCGCTTTCGCGGCTTCGTACATGTACCGGTTCACATATACGGTGTTTCCTGCTTCGTCCGTCATAGTATAGTAATGCAGGGTCACACCGAAATACTGGGTTTCCTCCCCGAGCTCATTGACCATGGCGGTCTGGACATACTGGTCGGTTTTTCCGTCCAGCACCTGACGGAACGGATAGGACTGATCCCCTTCATTCGTACTGAGGACAAAGAACCAGTTCCCTGTATTTGTAGCGATCGTGCGCCCGTTCTCATCGAACAGATAGATCGCGTCGATCAGGTTCCTGTCGCAGAGTTCCTGCAAAAGTGCGGACTTCGAAACCGACTTAATGCGGTTTCCCTCCTCGTCGAGAAGGAATACCCGGTTTCCCTCCTCGTCATAAACGCTGTGATAATGGTCCGAATCGGCGTTCAGAACCGCCGGATCTTCCTCAACGATGAACGCGATCATTTTTGCTGTGGAGAGGAACCAGTTATTGTAATAATCCTCAATGACTGCCCGGTTCTCCTGGCTTTGGTCATACCGTCCCTTGACTTCCTGCAGCGCGACGTTGGACCGTTCGATTCCTTCTGTGATCTCCAGAAGCGTCTGGGTATAGAATGAGATCCCGAACATGACCAGAACGCCCAGAAGCATCAGCGGAAACACCTTGAGAAATACGGACTTGTCGAAATAGATCGGATTGGAAGAATGACTGCGCAGAACGACACGCTGCGTCTCGACCGCATGCCGGACGAAATCGTTTCGCACGATGACCGCGTACACGAGGCACAGGATCATAACGAGAATGAATCCGAGGATGGACCAGAACAGAACGTACCGGTCATGGGACAGAACCGCATCGGTCCTGGACGCCGCTATGATGACCGCGTTCTCGAACGTTCTGGTCGAACAGTAGTACTTCACCCCGTTGATCGTTTCCGTGCCGTTGTATCCGTCTTTGAACGCTTCCTTGGAAAGCCCCGTATTCTCGGCCTTCTGACCGGTCAGCAGTTCGTTCCCGTTCTTGTAGTAGGAAAACAGCCCGTCCGAGCTGTCGACGCCGAACAGAAATCCCTCATTGATGACCGCCATGCGCCTGAGCACTGCCGAGATATCTCTCAGAGACTCGACCTGCACGTTCAGCACGGATGAATCCGTTCCGACCGCCAGCATATAGCGTTTGTTTCCGTGCATGTATTCTTTGGAATAGAAGTAAAACGTTCCGTACTGGTTTTTCACAAGAATGGGCTCGATAGCACCGTCTGCCCGGACGCACCCTTCCAGAAGCTTGTTTACATTCTCCTGTGTCAGATGTCCCGTCGCCGCCGGGTTGATGCCGGCGAGCTCCGCGTTATCCGCGAACGCGATCGTTCCGTCCGGATTCAGAAGAAACAGATATTTTGCGTTGGTTCGGGAAACGATGTCCGAGAAAACATCCGCCCAGATGGTGCTGTCCTTCGATTCCATCGCGTCGAACAGGCCTTTTGAAAACAGCAGTTCGACGTCGTCCAGAATTTTCCAGTTTCCCTCATGATAGATCTCGGTCAGCGTGTCGGCATTCTCCTCATTTCTTTCCAGAATGGAAACTGCCTCATTGAGCGCGAGGGCGTTGCTCTCCTTCTGCTTGGCGAGCGCCGTCCTGTTCTGCATCCCGTTCAGAAACATGGTGATTCCGAGACCGCCGAGTACGATCAGCAGAAGGTTGATCACAACCTTCGTGAAAAAGTAGGCGTTTGCCTTTCGCTGAATCGATTCCGTTCTGATTGTCTGTTCTGTCTGTTCCGTCTGCGCGTCCTGCTCCGTTTGTTCCGTCCGCTCAGTCAGTTCAGTCTGTTCTCCGTAATTATTCTCCATATCCCTCACAATGCCCCGTTCCGGTCTGAATGCCAATATGTCCCTGTCCGCCTGAAAAAGCGTATAATAATCTTATTTATCATAATACCGTATCCGTTCTTGTTTTCGCAAGAGAAAACGCCGATTCCTCGAAGAATGTTCATACATGGTGCAGTCTGTCCGGATCCGTACCGGCTATTTTTCCCAAGGAAGACCGGAAGCAGGCTGCTCAGAAGTCCGCTTGACCACTCCAAATCTTATATGATAAACTAGTTTTGGATTATTATTTTAAGGAGGTATCAAATGGAAAAGAAGAAACCCGTCTACACTTCGCCGTATGATCTGGACGGACGCATCCCGCTCCGGCAGGCGGTCCCGCTGGGACTCCAGCACGTTCTCGCGATGTTCGTCGGGAACCTGTCCCCCCTTCTGATCATCCTCGCGACCTGCGGTCTCACCGTTGACAACGGATTCAACGAGCTCCGCGTCACGCTGCTGCAGAACGCGATGGTCATGGCGGGTCTTATGACTTTCATTCAGCTTTACCCGATCGGACCGATCGGCGGCAAGCTCCCGATCGTCATGGGAACCTCTTCCGGGTTCATCGGAATCAACAACTCGATCTGCATCAGCACGATGGGAGGCATCGCGGCAGGTACGATCACGACTGACGCCAACGCCGGCATCTTCGCCTACGGCGTATTGATGGGCGCCTGCATCGTCGGCGGCGTGTTTGAGATGGGACTCGGCTTTTTGATCAAACCGCTCCGCAAGTTCTTCCCGCCTGTCGTCACCGGTACCGTCGTGATCGCGATCGGTCTCTCTCTGATCTCGGTCGGCATCAACTTCTTCGCGGGCGGCTCCGGCGTCAAGGATTTCGGCAGCCTGTGGAACCTGCTGCTCGGGCTCATCACTCTGATTGCCATTCTGGTGTTCAAGCACGCTTTCAAAGGCTTCCCGTCCATCGCTTCCGTTCTGATCGGTATCGTCATCGGATATATCGTCTCCCTGATCATGGGATTCGTGCTTCCGAACTCGATCGAGATCGACGGCGCGACGGTCATCCCGGCGTATATCACCAAATGGAACCAGGTCGCTTCCGCCAAATGGTTCGCGCTCCCGCTTCCTCCCAAGGAGATCTTTACCAACATCCGGTTCCGTCTTGACGCGATCATCCCGATGTGCATCATGTTTATCGTGACCGCCGTCGAGACCATCGGCGATACCTCCGGCGTCGTGGAAGGCGGTCTGAACCGTGCTCCCACGGACAAAGAGCTTTCCGGTTCCGTCGTCGCCGACGGCTTCGGTTCCGCTTTCGCAGCGCTCTTCGGCGTTCTGCCCAACACCTCATTCAGCCAGAACGTCGGTCTCGTCGGCATGACAAAGGTCGTGAACCGTTTCGCGATCGCCATGGGCGCCGGCATTCTCGTGCTCGCAGGCCTGTTCCCGAAGATCGGCGCGATCATCAACATCATGCCGCAGCCTGTTCTCGGCGGCGCGGCGGTCTTCATGTTCGCCAGCATCGTGATTTCCGGTATCAATCTGATCACCAAGGAACCGCTCACGGGCAGAAACGCGACGATCGTCGCGATCGCGCTCGGCCTCGGCTTCGGCCTCGGTTCCTCCTCCGCCGCCCAGGCGTTCATGCCGCAGTGGCTGAAGTACATCTTCGGCGGATCCGGCATCGTCCCGGCCGCGGTGATTGCGATCCTTCTCAACATCATCATCCCGAAAGACAAGAATATCATCGAAGACGCCTGATCCGCAGCATAGCCAAAGGCTCCCGATTCCGGGAGCCTTTTTTAATCGTGTTATCTTGTTTGCTTCGGCATTAACCCAGGGGGACTGCGACCGCCTCACCGCCGGGCGTGATATCATAATGGTTCTCATACAGCGCCGTACCGTTCCAGAACACGGTGCTGTCATAGATGCTCAGCATTGGGCTCGGTACATCGTGGATCCGGCAGTTTTGGAAGGACGCTCCGTATACGGAATACAGCATCACACCGCCGATGGAGCAGTCATAGATCTCGCAGTCCGTCAGCCGGAGGTCGCTGCAGGTATATGCGCTGACGCCCAGCGTGCCGCAGCCGTAGAGGCGGCAGCGGTCCAACGTGATCCCGCTGCAGTTCTCAAAGCCCAGAACGGAGCCGGCGCAGTCGCTCGGTCCTTCGGTGTGCCCCATGGTCAGTCCTTCAACACGGACGTTGCCGCAGTCCTGGAAGCAAATCACGTCTGCGTACCTTGGTGCTGCCGTAAACACGGTGGCCGCGGGATCCGATGCCGCGGCGCGGATCGTCAGGTTTGAAGCGCCTGTGATGATCAGTTCCGGTCCGTCATAGCACTCCACCCAGCGGTAATACTGGGTAAGATCGGTTCCATAGGTCGCCGCATCCGCCAGGCAGAAGTTCTCCCCGTCCAGCACGATGGTACGGTCGGGGCCGATTGCAGCCAGAAACTCGTCTATATTCGTAACCGTGATCTCTCCACCCGGAACTACCTCGGTCGGTTCCTGCCAGGTGATCTCTTCCGACCCGACCGGCTGTACCGGAACTGCCTGGGCGGAAAGATCCTCCTCCTTCAGCATCGTTCCGTTTGAATCCACGGCGGGCAGAACGGGTTCCCCGTATCCTTCCGCGTACCAGCCCGCAATCTCGTTCCGGTAGAAGCTGCAGCCGTCCACTATAGCGGATAAAGTATAGAAGGAAAACATGTTGCGGATGACATTGTACGCCACCCGGTTGGAAACGAACGCTGCGTCGCCGGTATTGCTGCACTGCATCAGCATATCGGCGGTATTGTCGTGGATCCGGCATCCGGATACGACAAAACCTGTTCCGCCATGGACCGAAAACAGGCAGTTGGCAACATATTCGCTCCGCCAGCCGTTGTGGTCGATCTCAGACCCGAGCACCTGTACATTACGGCAGTTGTCAGCGAATACGGCGCTGTCGCTGCATTCATAGATGCGGCTGCCGATTACATTTACGTTGTTCGAGTTCGTCGCCCAGACGCCCACGGTCCCGCATCCGAAGAGGCCGCATCCTGTTACCGTGACGTCGCTGCAGCCGGTCAGATGGAGAACGCCTCCCGAGCAGTAGCCCGGCGCAGGGTTGTGTCCTGCCGTGATACCTTCCACAGTCAATTGCTTACAGCCAATGAAGCTGAGGACATTGGCGTAGCGGTCTTCGGCCAGAAGGACAGTCCCGTCCACACCGGCTCCCTTGATCGTCAGGCCGTCTGCGCCGGTAATCTGCAGTTCAAACCCCTGTTCCGACGTCGTCTCCCAGCGGCAGAACCGGTTCCCGGTGTCTTTCCCGTAACTCGCCGCGGCAGTCAGCTGATATTCTCCTGCGGCAAGCTCCACCGTGACGTTGGGACCTATGGCAGCCAGAAGTTCATCCACGTTCTGGACCTGAATGACCTGCCCGGGCTGTTCCGCAGGCGCCGGAGTGTTCTCTGGCAGTTGGCCTTCCGCAAATGTCAGTCCGGGAACGGTTCCCATCAGCGCCAGCAGTCCTGCCAGCAGCATTCCCGCGGCGCGTTTCAGTTTCATATTCTTCATTCCTTTTTTCTCCTGTGTTTTCTGCTCACGCGATCCTTCTGCAGTCTCGATCCCGGCCAGACGGCGCGGAGAATCATCCTGTCAGAGGACGCGCGCTATTCCATTGACTGCATTATACCAGCCGAATTCGTTCAAAATGTCACAAAACTATTAAGAAGTTGTCATGGAAATGCGTATTTTTTCTTCAGAATCTGCAAACGTCGGTCCATTCCGCTCCGTCCAGAACGCTCTCCAGTTCAAAAATCTTCAGCCGTACGGCGCTGTGGTCGTCGCCTGCGGCGGGATAGACGGTCTCATGCCGTTTCAGGCTCTCGTCGAGAAAGACCTGAACCCCGCTGCTTATGCCGAACGGACAGACGCCGCCCACCGCGTGCCCTATCAGACCTTCCACGGCATCCGCCGGGATCATCTTTGCCTTGCAGCCGAACCGCGCCTTGTACTTCTGATTATCGATCCGCGCCGTTCCTTCCGCGAGGATCAGCACGGGCTGATCTCCCTGAAGAAACGACAGGGTCTTCGCGATCTCTCCCGGCGTGCAGCCGAGCGCTTCGGCCGCTTCTGGCACCGTCGCACTGCTGTGCTCCGGTACGATGATCCGGTCGCCGAACCCCTTTGCTTCCAGATATTTTTTTGCTCTGTCAAACGACATGTTTTTTTCGCCTCACCTGAGAATTCTTCTGATCACAAGATCTGTCGCCGCTTTCGCTTCCGGGATCGGGATCAGCGGGTAGACATGCAGCATCTCATCTCCGACAAGCAGCTTGTTCGACGGTTCCGGGGACAGCCTGTCCCACAGCAGCATCGTGTCCGGATACAGCAGTTCATTCGTCCCTGTGACAAGGAGCACGTTTCGGATCCGGTCCAGATCCCCGCGGATCGGGTTGATCCGGTAATCGTCCGGGTCCGCTCCGTCCCCGAACCGCAGTCCCGCTGCACGCAGCGATACGGTCAGCCACGGATCCAGCGGCTCATATTCCTTGATCTTTGGGTTGGACATTGTGACGTCCACCCAGGGAGAGAACAGGATCAGCTCGTCCGGCGGAAGGATCCCCTCTTTGTCCAAATGCTCCGTGATCGCAAGCGCGAGCCCTCCGCCCGCGGAGTCTCCCATCAGGATCACTTTCTTTTCCGGATGCTGCTCCCGGTATTCCCGGTACAGCGGAACGATCAACCGGAACGCGTCCCGGAAGGTCCCGTAGGGCGTGAGCCGGTACGCGGGCGCGATCACTTCAGCTCCGGTCCTCCGGATCAGTTTTTTCAGATACCGCCAGTGAAACGGAGAAAAATCATGGACGTAAGCTCCCCCGTGCAGATAGAGTACGGTACGGTCCGATCCGCTCTCCTCATTCAGATAGAATACTCCTCCGTCCGCTCTATCCTCCAGACGGTACGAGATCCCTTTCGGCGCGTTCGGCGGAGGAGCGGGCTGTGTTTCCAGCTTGTCGAGTTCCCGGTTCCATTCCGTTTCCATCATTTTGGGCTGCAGGCGGAAATACAGCGGCACAAGCCGCGCTGCAAGGCTGCGGGGCATGGTTTTTCCTCCCTGTCTGTATTTTGCTTTCTCAACGATAGCACTCCGGCGCCGGGCGCGCAAGTGTTTTCCTGTCCCCTCCCCGACCGCGCAAACCTCTTTTTCCGATTCGGTTGATTGCACCAGCAGAATCTGATAGAATGAACGGGTAACCGTTCACAACACTTTGGAGGTCTCCTATGATCCGAAAACTGTCTCTCTTCGCGCTGTGCGCTGTGCTTCTTGCCGCTGTGTTTTTCGCGGCTCCTTTCCTGTCACCTGAGACTGCCGTTGCGGAGGAAACGTCCGTGGCCCCGGCTCTTCCGGTACAGATCGAGATCGACATGGATGAGCCGGACGGCGACCTCTTTTCCTGTGACGTCGACTCCGACGGAACAGAAGAGAAGTTTTCCTATCATCTGAACGAATACGGCGAACTCGTCGCGCTCTATATGAACAGCGAAAAGCTGGATATCGATCCCGGCTTTATCCCCGGTCATGTGATCCTGATCGACCTTGATCCCGCGACGCCCTGGATCAATCTTCTCGTCACGGTCGATACGGGTTCCGACGACTACGTCACGACCGAATTCCATCCGGAAAACGGAAAGATGGTGAAAGGCGTGGAAAAAGACGGGATCTGGCTGCAGGAGGACGGAACGCTCCGGGTCTATGAGCGGACCGATCTGCTCGGAACGAAGGACGGATTCCGGACGGTTTCGGGAGAAGCCCTGGAGCCGGATTCCGAATGGCTGCAGTGCAGCATTCCAAATCTGAACGATCCCGCTTTCGACCGGAACATGGATCTTGAATTTGGGCTCCTGCTTCATACCGTGAAGCGGATCTATGCCACTTCCGGCGGCGAACCTGTCGTGATCGAGCCGGATACTTTCCTGTACATGACGCGTTTCCATGAGTCCGAAAGGCTCGCGGAGATCCGTACGGAAGACGGACTGACTGCGCTGATCACTGCGGACTGCCTGCCGGACCGGTATGAGTACCTGATCAACTGGACGCCGCAGGACGAGCTGTTTGACAATATCCTGTACGCCGACTGATCACGTGACTGACACAAACAGCGGGAAAACGAACTGTTTTCCCGCTGTTTTTCGGTTCCGTATTATGCTTTGTCCTTCGGCTTTTTGGCGTGCGCGCGCCGTTTTCCAAGGTTTTTCAGCCACCATACCGGGAGCAGAGGCTCATACTCCGCCGCAATTCTTCTGGTCAGCCGGATCGCGTCATTCTCCGTACGGTACCCGCTACCGGACAGGATTTCCCGCTCCTCGAGCCCGGGCTCCTTCTGCCGGAGCATGTGCATCAGTTTGTTCTTCGCCTGTTCCATCGTCGCCTGTGACGAATAGAGATACAGGCTGTATCCGTCTTCCAGCCCCGCCTGCTTCCGGATCACCGCGCGGATCTTCATCTTGTCGAAGAACGGTTCCAGCTGGCTCCGGATCTGCTCCAGATCCTTTTCCTTTCCGACGACTTTCAGATAGACGACGTCCGCCATCGTGAAATGATCATCCTCGAGATAATAGCGGAAAGGCGACCGTTTCACATGCCGGTAGACGGTCTCCTCCATCTCCGTCATGGTTCCGTGATGGAAGATGCAGTTCCGGTCCCGGTGGACCGTATAAATGAAATAGCTGAGATCCATGCTCTCAAGCCGCTTCATCAGCCAGCGGCAGGAGTTCGGATCGATCGATGTGATCGACAGATACGCGTTCTCGGACGCGTCGTAGATCGCCGCGCCGTCCATGACGATCATGGGTTCCGTGAATTTCAGATCGCCGAGCATTGTCGTATGGAACGCCGGCGCATGTTCGGACATGAGGCAGATCCGAGCGCCGTCCTGCAGCAGGTTGTCGAGCCGGAACAGCACCGACGTCGGGATCTCGGAAAACTGGTCGAGCGCCAGATCCTTCATCGGGACGAAAAAGATCCGTCCGGTCAGCCGCATCCTCGGAAGATGGACCGTATTGATTGTGATCGCGATCGTGGTGCCCACCATGACGTCGAGGATCCGTTTGAACGCCTGCTCCATCGGGTTCTCGATGTCCGGGAACGTAATGACGACGCACAGAAACACGATCGCGCTCAGTGCCGCCACATCCGGCTTTCCGATCAGCACGGCGCTGTACAGGGCAAGCAGCGTTCCGAGTCCCATATGCAGATACAGGGCCCACAGGTGTTCGCTCAGTACCGGCACCTTCGGTATCACGACCAGGAACAGAAATCCCCAGAAGGCGCCGATCAGCGTTCCGTAGAGACGCGCCGCCGCGGACTCAAGGGATCCCCGCCGGTTCGTGCTCATGCAGAGGATCGCGGTGATCGCGGCTTCCCCCGGCATGCTGTTTCCGCTGTAGCCGCGGAGCATGTAGAACAGCAGGCACAACGTGACCGCAAGGGTGGTCTTGAGGATCCGCTTTCCGACAGGCTGTACGTGCAGATTGATTCCAAGTCGGTCTTTCAAACTGATTTTCTTTGCTTTTGTCATATTGATACCTTTTCACCTGAAAAAGTTGCTTTTATTAAC